>ERZ1673962.338-NODE-338-length-35333-cov-3.909717_pt1 | contig 35333 bp, 29 predicted proteins | sample MGYA00580188_ERZ1673962 | MGnify/ENA primary metagenome ERZ1673962 (study PRJEB41334, sample SAMN05608104) | rock metagenome | biome: terrestrial subsurface; feature: shale formation; material: shale | place: USA: Pennsylvania ... | reverse complement strand
TCAGGGTGACGAGCTGGCGCAGATAGGATGGATCGGTCAGGATCTCCTGGTAGCCGGACATGGACGTATTGAAGACGACCTCGCCGACGCTGGAACCGTCGGCGCCGATCGACGTTCCGCGAAAGACTGAGCCGTCTTCCAGAACCAAAATCGCGGGTTTTCTCAAGGGTGTCTCCGAATCGGGGGGCGAGGACGCGCGATCGTCCTGGATCGACGACGCTAGCACGTTTCAAGGTCGCTTTGGCCGCGACGCGCTAAATCTTCGGTATTTTAGAGAACCGGCGCTGGACTGTCCACGCGCACGGCGGCTTCACGGCTTCGCCGTCATTCCAAATCGGTCCACTCATCACAGTTGTGTGCGTCGGCGAGCGTGTCATAGTCGCCGACGCCTGCGGGTCATCGCTATCGGCCGAGCGACCGCCGCGCCCAAGTCTCGATACCGGCGGCATCCATGGCGCCGGCCTGACGGGCGACCTCGGCCCCGTTGCGGAACAGAATCAGGGTCGGGATGCTCCGGATGCCCAACCGCCCGGCCAAGACCTGTTCCTCCTCGGTATTGACCTTGATCAGCCGCACGGCCGGCTCCAGACGCCCTGCCGCCGACTCGAAGGCCGGCGCCATCATCCGGCAGGGTCCGCACCAGGGCGCCCAGAAATCGACCAGGAGCGGCAGATCGCTGCGCGTGAGATGCCGATCGAAACGCGCGGCGTCGAGCGCCAGCGGATGGCCGGCAAACAGCGGTGCACGGCACTTGCCGCACTTGGGGTTGGACCCGAGACGCTCGGCGGGCAGCCGATTGACTGCATCACATTGTGGACAAACGACATGCAGGGATTGGGACATGCTTCGACACTCCGGGCGATGCCGGACATCGCCCCGACAGATGGATTCGCCAGAAGACTGAAATCATCCCAGAGTGCGCGCCTCACCGGCAAGCCGCGCACTTGAATCGAACCGGGTCGATGGCTATGTTGAGTACTCGTATGCGCGTTTCATGCCAGTCACCCTGAACCAGGGCGAGCCGGAGCGCGCGCTCTCAAGATCCGCTACCGAATCCCAAATTCCAAGAATCCTTATGAGCCATTCACCGCACGTCGTCACCGTCACCGCCGCCAATTTTCACGCCGTCGTCATCGAGGGTTCCTATGAGCGCCCCGTGCTGGTCGACTTCTGGGCCGACTGGTGCGCACCCTGCCGGATGCTGATGCCGATGCTGGCCAAGCTGGCCGAGCAGTACGGCGGACGCTTCCTCCTGGCCAAGGTCGACACCGAGGCCGAGCAGGCGCTCGCCGCCCAGTTCGGCATCCGCAGCCTGCCGACGGTGCAGCTCTTCCGCAACGGCCAGGTCGTGGACCAATTCATGGGTGCGCTGCCCGAACCGCAGGTACGTGAATTCCTCGACCGTCATCTGCCGCGTGCTTCCGATGGACTGCTCCAGCAGGCCGAAGCCGCCATGGCGGGCGGTGATCCGGCAGGCGCGCGGGCGCTGATCGACCGGGCGCGCGCAGAGGATCCGGACAACAAGCGTCTGCCGCTGATCGAAGTCAGGCTCCTGGCCAGCTCGGGCGAGATCGCCAAAGCACTGGAGGCGATCGACGGCCTGCCGCTCGAATTCGTCAGCGATCCCGAGGTCGCCGCGTTGCGCGGTCAATTGAACTTCGCCGCCGCCATCGAGGGCGCGCCGGGCGAGACCGAACTGAACACGCGTCTCGACGCCGATCCGCGCGACAGCGAGGCACGCTACCAGATTGCGGCTCATCGCGTCCTGCGCGGTGATTATGAGCGCGCGCTCGAACATCTGCTCGAACTCATGAAGCGCGATCGCGCCTATGGCGAGGATGCCGGTCGCAAGGGGATGCTGGCCGTGTTCGATCTGCTCGGCGGCGGCAACGATCTGGTCGCGCGCTATCGGGCCAGGATGATGACGGCGTTGTATTGATCGTCTCGGGAACGATTATCCAGACATCCCATACCGGCTCTACGCCTCAGGCGCCGCCGACAGCCAACGTTCCACCACGCCATAGAGCGTCTCGGGCATCACGGGCTTGGCGAGAAAATCGTCCATGCCCGCCTCCAGGCAATGTTCCCGATCCTCGGCGAAGACATTGGCGGTCATGGCGACGATCGGTATCCGGGCGCCACGGGGGGTCTGACGGATGCAGCGGGTAGCCTCCAGTCCATCCATGTTCGGCATCTGCATGTCCATCAGGATCAGGGCGTAGTCGCGCTCGGCGCTCAGGCGCACCGCCTCGACGCCGTCATCGGCTGCGTCCACGCACAGGCCCACGTCTTCGAGCATCTCGCGGGCGATCTCCTGGTTGATCGGCTCGTCCTCGACCAGCAGAACGCGACGACCGGCCTGGTCGCGCCGGAGTCGGGTTCCAGCGTTTTCGGAGACCGGCGCTTCCGGCTCGACCGATTCGCCCTTGTCCAGACGGGCGCTGAACCAGAAACGACTGCCGACGCCCGGCGTGCTGTCGGCGCCGGCCTCACCACCCATGAGCCGCGCCAGCCGCTGGGTGATCGCCAGTCCCAGACCCGTACCGCCATGCTGGCGGGTGATGGAGTTGTCGCCCTGCTCGAAAGCGGTGAACAGGCGCGGCAGCACCTCAGGCTCGATCCCGGTCCCGGTGTCTTCGACCTCGAAGCGCAGCAGGGCGCTATCCGCGTCCTCCTCGACCAGCGCAACCCGGAGCCTGACCCGGCCCTGACGGGTGAACTTGATGGCGTTGGCGGCATAATTGATGAGCGCCTGCTGCAAGCATGTGGCATCGCCGAGCAGATAAGGCGGCAGGGCGCCGACCTCGCTGGCGAACCCCAGCCCCTTGGCGGCGGCACGCTCGTGCAGCATCGCCACGACCCGTTCGACCAGCCGCTCGACCTGGAGTGGCGCGGATTCGAGCGTGAGCTTACCGGCCTCGATCTTGGAGAACTCGAGAATGGCATTGATCAGATTCAACAGATGCGTGCTGGCCGCTTCCAGCTTGTCGAGCCGCGCGGTCTGATCGGGCGTGAGACCGGCTTGACGTATCAGATGCGCCATGCCGCTGATGGCATTGAGCGGGGTGCGAATCTCGTGGCTCATGTTGGCCAGGAACTCGCTCTTGGCCCGATTGGCCGCCTCGGCGGCGTCGCGGGCGGCGGCGAGTTCAGCCGTGCGCGCCTCGACCAGCGCCTCCAGATGATCCCGACGCCGTTGCAGTTCGGTCTCGGCCTGGCGCAGTGCCGTGATGTCGCGCGCAATGCCGAGCACGCCGACGAGACGCCCGCTATCGTCATACATGGGCGTCTTGATGGTCTCCAGACGCTCCTGATGGCCATCGTCGGCGAAGGTGATGGTCTCTTCGTTGGTACAGGGACCACCGGCCTCGATTGCCTTGAGATCGTATTGGCGGAAGAAATCCGCCTCGTGTTCGGGCAGGAAATCCCGATCCGTGCGCCCGATGATCTCGGCCTGCGTGGCCCCAAAAAAGCGTTCGAAACGCGTGTTGCAGGCCAGATAGACCCCCTTGGGATCCTTGAGCCAGACGAGATCCGGAATGGCCTGGACCAGGGTCGCGAGAAAGGCTCGCTCATGCGCCAGCGCTCGCTCGCCGTCGACGCGCTGCTCTTGGGACTGGAGCAGCAGACCGAGCACGACCATGAGCAGCGGCAACACGGTGAGATAGGGAACGGCGATCTGTTCCAGAACATTCTGGCGCCAGTCGCTGGGCAGCAGCGGCATCCAGGCCAGGGCCAGAACATGGACCAGCACCCCGAAGAGCGCCAGCGTCCAGACGTCGACCCGCACGCGCCCGGCTCGGCGCAGGACGTGGAACAGACTGCCGAGCACGGCGGCGGTGAGGATGGTGCCGACGCCCATGTAGACACCGGGGCCACCCATCCAGGCCCGATAGGCCGCCGCGATCACGGCGGCTACGGCGGCAGTCGGCGCACCGCCGAACAGCCCGGCCAGTCCCACGACCACGGTACGCCCGTCGAAGATCAGCTCGGGCATCAGGGTCAGGGGATAGAGCATGCCGATCAGGGCGACGAGGCCGAAGACCAGGCCATTGAAGAGCCGGACGGCCAGACGCTCGCGCGGAAAGCGGGCGATGAAGAGGCTGTAAGCCGCCACCAGCGCCAGCAGCAGCGTGGCATTATGGATCAATCCAGCCAGAACGCTCATGGATGAATACTCTTATCCCGTTTGCACTCCAGAAGGCGACCGAGCCACGACCAGTCGGACTCCCAGGCAAATCCGGACCACAGAAGTTGAAAGCTTAGTCCCGTATCGTCGCACCGACCATGACACGCCGCCACCCCAGCGACCGCGATGAGCCGTTCGTCCCGGAATATCAGGGGCACATGACCTCGAAGCCAGGCCGGGACACCCGATTCCTGGAACAGATTTTTCAAAGTTCGGTGCGGCCGGTTCGCTCCAGCACGGCAGACATGACCGACATGACCGACATGACCGACATGACCGAAGCGAACCTGAAGCTCGATCACCTTCGCCGCCTTGGCTGACGGCAACGTGTCCGAGTCAGGGTATCGGCGCCACTCCAGCCGCCCGAATCCATCCGGCAGCTCCAGGACACCATGCTCTCCGCTGATACGCCAGATGAGACGCGTCCCGCTCGATGGCGGTGGCGGTAGCGGACGCAAAGCCAGTAGCTCGCCACGATAACGCCGCACCTGGCACCCCTCCCAGACAACGACTGGATTGGCATCGGCACGGGCGGCCGGCAGCTCGTCGAGCAGACGGTCGAGATGCCGGGTGTCCGGTGGTCTGAAACCACGTTCGACCAGCCAGTGCCGTACCACGGCCTTGCGCAATGGCCGATCGAGACACCCGAGCGCAGCCAGTGAGAGCGCGCCTGGCTGGACGCCGCGCACTTCGGCGAGCGCTCGCGCGGCGTACTGGTCGACCAGTTCGGCCGCCTCGGCGCAATGGCGCGCACTGCGCGCCAGGGTCGCCGCCGCCGACGGCCAGCGCGCGCGCAGGAGCGGCAGCACGCGGTGGCGCAGATAGTTGCGATCGAACGCGGTGTGATCGTTGCTGGGATCTTGGAGCCAGTCGAGACCCTGGCGGCGCGCATAGTCGGCGAGCGACTGGCGGCCGAAATCGAGCAGGGGTCTGACGAGCCGTCCGGCACCGAGCGGCGCGACGACCGGCATGGCGGCCAATCCATGCGGGCCGCTGCCGCGCAGCAGCGCCAGCAGCAGGGTCTCGGCCTGATCGTCGCGATGCTGGGCGGTGAGCAGAAGGTCGCCCGGCGCGAGCAGACGACGAAAGATCGCGTAACGCGCCTCACGCGCCCAGGCTTCCAGGCTCTCACCGGGGCCGGGAGTCGAGGTCGGACGTTCGATGGATAGCGGGAGGCGCAGAGCGGCGCAACGCGCGGCACAGTGTCTGGCCCAGTCGGCCGAGGCCGCTTGCAGTCCGTGATCGACATGCACGGCCCTGAGCCTTCCCGGTGAATCTTCGCCCGGCAGCCGCGCGCGGATGACGGCGGCCACCGCGAGCAGGACGCTGGAATCCAGCCCCCCGCTGTAGGCGATCCAGTAGCGCCGGACCGCACCCAGGGGAACGAGGCGTTCCAGCAGCGCTTCGGGCGAGAACGGACTCGTCACACCAGCGCGGCCAGCCGGATCAGGTCGCCTGGATCAGGCCTCCTTGAAGCGCCCGAAGCCCATCAGACGCTTGTAACGCGCCGCGATCAGTGCATCCATGTCGATCTTGTCCAGCGTCTCCAGACGCGCCAGCAGCGCCTGTTTCAGCGTCCTGGCCATGGCATCCGGGTTGCGGTGTGCGCCGCCCAGCGGCTCCTCGATGATCTCGTCGACCAACCCCTGTTCCATCAGCTTGTCGGAGGTGATGGCCATGGCCTCGGCGGCCAGCTGCGCCTTGTCGGCGCTCTTCCACAGGATCGAGGCACAGCCCTCGGGCGAGATCACCGAATAGGTGCTGAACTGCAACATGCCGAGCCAGTCGCCCACGCCGATGGCCAGCGCGCCGCCCGAACCGCCCTCCCCGACCACGGTGCTGAGGATGGGCGTGCGCAGACGCGACATCTCGCGCAGATTGCGCGCGATGGCCTCGCTCTGGCCGCGTTCCTCGGCGCCGACGCCCGGATAGGCGCCCGGCGTGTCGATGAAGGTCAGGATCGGCATCCGGAAGCGTTCGGCCGTCTCCATCAACCGCAGCGCCTTGCGATAGCCCTCGGGACGCGGCATACCGAAGTTGCGCAGGATCTTTTCCTTGGTGTCGCGCCCCTTCTGATGCCCGATGACCATCACCGGACGCCCATCGAGCCGGGCCAGTCCGCCGACGATGGCGTGATCGTCGGCAAAGGCCCGATCGCCGTGCAGCTCGTGGAATTCGTCGAAGATCCGCCGCACATAGTCGAGCAGATAGGGACGCTGCGGATGACGCGACAGCTGCGAGATCTGCCAGGGCGTGAGCGAGGTGAAGATCGACTCGGTCAGCGTCCGGCACTTGGACTGCAACCGCTCGATCTCCTCCTGGATGTTGAGTGCATTGTCGTGCCCCACCAGCCGAAGCTCTTCGATCTTCGCCTCGAGTTCAGCGATGGGTTGTTCAAAATCGAGAAAATTGAGATCCATGGCCCCGAGATCGTCTGTCTGAATCGCGCCTGCTGGAGGCTGGATGATGTCATCGTCAGCCTGCGGCCGAACGCCGCGAGGCAAAGGGCCGATAATCTAGCGCACACCCGCGCTTGAGTACAGCGTCTGACGTTATTGCAACTTCGGGTTCACGGATCGATCCCGGCACGACGTCGTCAGCCGCGTGCCGCCGAATCGAACAGCGCCGGAAGCTCTCGGCTCATCCAGCCCCACCATTCGCTCGCCTGCGCTCCCGCCCAGCGCGCCCCGTCGCGCAACTGAGTCTCCAGTCGCTCCAGGGTTTGAGACGGATCGATGTCGAACCGTTCCAGCAGACCATCGGCCGGTGGTGCAAACCAGGCCAGGGCGACGACCATCGCCGCCATGCCCAGGCTGCTGCACGGGTATTTCAGGCTCACCGGCTTGAGCGCGGTGCCGAAGGAACGCTTGATCCTGGAATTGAAGAGGTCGACGCTCGAAAACTCGTCGAGCGCCAGATGGGTCAGATAGCCGATTCCGACCATCAGGCCGGCGATCCAGGCGCCTTCGGGCGAATGCTCCCACAACCAATAGGCGAGATTGGTCGCCGCCAGCGACACGGCGGCGATCGCCAGCCAGGAGTGCCAGACACCGCGATGGACCGTGAACTGGGTGAAGAGCTTGAGCAGGCCATAGCGCACGCCCAGAAAGACGCCGATCCAGAGCGCCACCAGCTCCAGCGGCAGAAGACGCGCCGTCAGCGGCAGCGTGACGGCAAAGGCCAGCGAGGCGCCCAGGACGTTGAACAGCAGGCCGATCGGCCTGGACCGATCCGAATCGATGTCCGGCAGCAGACTGCCGGCCACGCCGAGCACGAACAGCGCCGGGGTCTCGGAGCGCGGAACCAGCCCGCCCATGTGCAGCGAGAGCGCGGCGGCGGCACTGACGAGGATGCCGACATTGAGATGAGTCTGGAAATTGGCCATGTTATCGCGCCCCATGCAAACGTCGCGCCCCGGCCAACCTCAGCCTTGCGTCCGCCCTGCCTGTCACCGAATGACGAGCGCGATGTTATAAACAAGGCTTCGCCCCGAAGCAAAACATTTTGGAGTCTCAGCCCCATGCCCCGCTCGTCACTGACACTCGCGCTCGTCCAGCAATCCGATCAAGGCAGTACCGCCGCCAATCTGGAGGACTGCGAGGCGGCCATCCGCGCCGCCTCGATCCGCGGCTGCGATCTGGTGCTGCTCCAGGAGTTGCACAACGGACCTTACTTCTGCCAGACCGAGAACCCGGATCTGTTCGATCTGGCCGAGTCCATCCCAGGCCCGACCACCGAGCGTCTGAGCGCGCTGGCGCGCGAGCTGGAACTGGTGATCGTCGGCTCGCTGTTCGAGCAGCGCGCGCCCGGTCTCTATCACAGCACCGCCGTGGTCCTGGACACCGACGGCGCGCTGGCCGGGATCTATCGCAAGATGCACGTTCCGGACGTGCCCGGCGGCTACGAGAAATTCTATTTCACACCGGGCGATCTGGGCTTCAATCCGATCGACACCGCCGTGGGACGGCTGGGCGTGCTCATGGGCTGGGATCAGTGGTTTCCGGAAGCCGCGCGCGCCATGGCGCTCGGCGGCGCCCAGATCCTGCTCGCACCGAGCACCATCGGCTCCAATCCCAACGACACGCCCGAGGAGCAGCAGCGTCAGATCCAGTCCTGGATCACCGTCCAGCGCGGACAGGCGATCGCCAATGGCCTGAGCCTGGCTGCCTGCAACCGCGTCGGCTATGAGCCGGACCCGAGCGGGGCCATGCCGGGCACGCGCTTCTGGGGCAGCTCCTTCGTCTGCGGCCCGCAGGGCGAGATCCTCGCCCAGGCCGACGATCAAGCGCCCAAGCTGCTGGTCGCCGAGGTCGATCTGGCGCGCACCGAGCCGGTGCGCCGGCTCTGGCCCTTTCTGCGCGACCGGCGCATCGAAGCCTATGGCGATCTGGCGCGGCGCTTCCGTGATTGAGAATGCCGCCCGGATTCGCCATATGGTTTGCTTTGAGTGAACCAACGACGACAACCGACATCCCCGAGGACAGCCATGACCCAGACCGATGATCCCAAGCTCCTGATGCGCTCGATCATCCAGCGCATCGCCACCGGCCCCGAACTCTCCAAGGACATTTCGCTCGACGAGACCCGCGCCGGGATGCGCGCCATCCTCGACGGCACGGTCGATCCGGTCCAGGCCGGGATCTTTCTGATCGCGCTGCGCATGAAGCGCGAGACCGACGACGAGATGAAGGGCGTGCTGGACGCCATCCGCGAGGCCACCGGCCATGTGGTCGCCGATGTCGACGAGGTGGTCGACATCGCCGATCCCTATGACGGCTACAACCGCTGTCTGCCGGCCGCGCCCTTCCTGATGCCGGTGCTGGCCGAATGCGGCGTGACGAGCATCAGCCATGGCGCGCACGCGGTCGGACCCAAGTTCGGCGTCACCCATCGGCATGTGCTGGAGGCCGCCGGAGTACCGGTCGATCTGACCCCGGTCGAGGCCGCCGAGCGCCTCGCCGACCCAGAACTCGGCTGGAGCTATGTCGACCAGCGCGCCTTCTGCGCCCCGCTGCACCATCTGGTCGACCTGCGCTCGACCATCGTCAAGCGTCAGGTCATCACGACGACTGAGGTGCTGGCGCGCCCCATCCACGGGCGCCGGCACACCCATCTCGTCACCGGCTATGTCCACAAGCCCTATCCGCGTATCTACGCCATGCTCGCGCGTCATGCCGGATTCGATTCGGCGTTGCTGATCCGGGGCGTTGAGGGCGGCGTCATCCCCTCGCTGCGTCAGCAGGGCGTCTGTTTCAGCTATCAGCATCATTCCGAGGAGCAGTCGTTCGAGATCGACCCGACCGCGCTCGGCATCGAACAGACGGTGCGCTCGGTGCCCCTGCCCGAGGATCTGCCCCAGACCACCCGCCCGGGCGACGAGATCGCGGTGGCGGTCGATGTCGAGGCCACGGCCCAAGCCGCCGCCGAGGCCGGACTGGCGGCGCTCGACGGGGCCAAGGGGCCGACCTATGACAGTCTGGTCTGCACCGGCGCGCTCATCCTCTGGCATCTGGGACGCGCGCGCTCGCTGGAAGTGGCCGCCGATCGCGTCCGCGACGTGCTGGATTCGGGCCGGGCGGCACGGAGGGTACGCTGATGTCGGACCACTTCGTCGCCGTCGCCGCCTGCGGCGACATTGCGGAGGGCAAGTTCATCAAGGTCAGTGTCGCCGGGAGAGCTGTCATTCTCGCGCACGTCGCCGGGCGCTATCATGCCGTCGAGGACAATTGCAGCCACGAGGACTATCCGCTCTCCTTCGGCTGTCTCGATGGCGACCGGATCAAGTGCTCGCTGCACGGCAGCCGCTTCAGCCTGGAAACCGGCGAGCCGCTCGACGAACCGGCCGACTGCCCGATCCGGGTCTTTCCAGTCAAGGTGATGGACGGCCGGGTGTGGATCGATCCGACCGCTTGAGCCTGATGCGCCAGGGATCGAGCGGCTTCGCCCCGATCACGCTCCTGCCCGGGAATGCGGTAGTCTGTGCCCTGGATAGGCTCTAGGATCGCGCGGCAGGTGCGCTGGGAGCCCCGTTCTTCAGGACGGGAGGATGTCAAACAACAGGGGATACAGGCTGCATGAGGAGAGGGCTGGACCGAGACCGGATCGGCCATTCGACACCGATGACAGCGACAGGACACGTAGTATCGACTCGGAGTGAATTCAGCCTCAGCCTCGTTCGCGGCGTACTCCTGTGTCTCGCCCTCTGTGCCCCGGTGTTGCTCGTCCCCCTGAACGCACTCGGCAATCCCCATACCCTGTGGCACGAGGACGAGCAGCGGATGCGGCTGGGGCTGAAGCTCTTCCCCGTCAGTATCGGCGCGCTGGAAGCGTTCGAGAGCGCGCTCGGCCCGGACGGTCGGCTACTGGTGCTGGTGGTCTACGAAGGCCCCCGGAATCCGGCGCTCCAGGTCGCGGCCCACTTCGAGACGGCCGCGAAGGTCCGCGGCCATGGATTGCGGGTCGAGGTGCTCTCGGCGGCGGACCTGGACGCCTATACCGGCCCGCGTCCGGGCGGTATCTTCATCGCCAGTGTCGGTCTGGCCCCCAATCGTCTGCGCGCCTGGTCGGAGCGTCAACGCACGCTCGTCTTCTCGCCGTTCGACGGCGCCGTCGAGGATGGCGCCGTGGTCGGTCTGCATGTGACCGATCGTATCCTGCCCATCGTCAACCTGACCCAGGCCGAGCGCGCCGGTGTCCGGTTCAGGCCCTATTTCCTCGCCGAGGCGCGCCACTATGAGTCCTTCGACGAGATCGACCGGCGCGCGAACTTCCTGCTCAACTTCGCCTTCTTCATCCAGTGGCCGGCCTCGGCGTTCGACTCGGCGTCCGCGCCGCTGCGCTACTGTGTGCTCGGCAACCCGGAGCTGTCCGCCAGTCTGCAGCGGGCCCTGGCCGGCGAACGGGTCGCGGGCCGGCCATTGCAGCTCGCCAGCGTCCAGGAGCAAACGCCGTGGCGCCGCTGTCATGTGCTCTATCTCGATCATCGGGTGGCTGAGTCCATGTCCAGGGTGCTCGCCGAGGTCAGGGAAGCGCCCGTGCTCACCGTCGGCGATACGCAGGATCTGGTACAGGCAGGTGGCATGGTGTCTCTGGTGCGCGAGAACGGGCGACTGCACCCCATGATCAATCGCGAGACGGCCGCGCGCGCCGGTATCCAGATCAGCTCCAAGCTGCTGCGTCTGGCAACCCTGGTCCCGGAATCGAGGACGCGCTAACGCCACTGGTAGGAGAGCTGTACCCACCAGATGCGCTCATCCAGCCGCAGATAATCCTCCGCGTAGGTGTAGGCCGCGGCGGGCGATTTGATCTGCTGCCCCAGGAGATTGTCGACGCCTGCGCGCAGGGTCAGGCCGGGTGTGCCGAAGTCGAACCAGTTCAGCGTCAGTGACAGATCCTGATAGCCGGGGAGCCGGCCGCGACGCGGATCGTCGGCCGAGCGATGGCGGTCGCCGACGGCACGCCAGTGGCCGCTCAGCAGAATGTCGGGACGCGGGCGATAGAGCAGACTGAGGTTGCCCAGCCAATCGGCCGCGCCGGTCAGCGCATTGCCCGTCTCCTCGTCCAGGGTGTCGCTGTAACTGAGGTTGGCCGTCAGTTTCCAGGTTGGACTCAGGCGCTGTTCCCATTCCGCCTCGAAGCCCTGAAGCCGCACCCGACCGCGGTTCTGATAGCGGTTGTTCTCGAGGACGATCAGATCCCTGACCCTGGAGTGATAGAGCGTGGCGCGCGCGACACGGGTTCCATGCCGGAAAATGTATCCGAGTTCCGTGGTGGACACGGTCTCGGGATCGAGTGTGAAGCTGTCGCGCACGCGGCTTTCGGCGTTGCCGTAGACCTGATACAGGGTTGGCGGAAAGAAGGCCTCGGCATATTGCGCCTTGACGAGGTGTTCGTCGCTGAGGGTCCAGACGGCGCCCAGGCGTGGCGAGAGGTTCTCGCCGACGTCGCTGTAGTTGTCATAGCGCAAACCGGCCGTCACCGCCAATGGCTCGGTGAGGTGGAACTGATCCTGAACGGCGATGCTGTGGATCGAGCGCCGGGCCCCCTCGTCGAGGTAGTTCTGGTCGCCACTGTAGCGACGCACGCTCGGGAGCGGCTCCAGGGTCTCGGCATCGCCGTTGAAGGCCCACCAGGCCTCGTCGATGCGCGCCTCGGCCGCCGAAAGGCTCAGTTGCCAGCGATGTCCGCTCCAGCCATGCCAGTCGAGATCGAGCTCGGCCTCCTGGCGGCCGATGCGCACATAGTCCTCGATGAAGACGCCGTCGGGATAGACGTTCCGCGATCCCAGCGGGTAGGCCACGCCCGAGGGCAGCACATCCACGGCCCAGTTGCCGATGTACTCCGACCAGGTGAGCTTGAGTTCGGCGCTGAGCGTCCGGGTCGGATCGAAGCTGTGACGCAGCTGGACCAGACTCTGTTCGGCCTGGGAGGCGTCCGTGCCCGTGTTCGACTCAGGCAGTACGTCCAGCGGGCCGAAAAAGGTGCCGCCCTGACTGCGACTGTACTGCGCGAGCAGAGAGAGTCGCTTGTAATCCAGGGCGAAGACGGCCAGCCGGTAGTTCTCGGCATTGTTGATCCGGCCTGGAGCCTGGGAGCGTTCGCTCAGGCCCAGGGTGTAGAGCCGGTCGGGACCGGCCGTGATCTCTGTGCCCTGCCGGTCCCAGCCCGAGGCGTTCAGGTTGAGACGCCAGTCCCCGTCAGGCGATTGCGCCGAGAGCACGGTGCCCGTCCCATAGGTTTCACCGCTTCCGGCTTCCACATAGGCGCGATTTTCGTTCTGGCGGGTGAGGACGTTGATGACGCCCGCGAAGGCGAACTCGCCATGCACCGCCGAGCCGGGGCCGCGAATCACCTCGATGCGTTCCACCTGCTCGATCGGGATGTAGAGGATGTTGGAATAGCCGGCGAAGGCATTGTTCATCGCCACTGAGTTGAGCAGCAGCTTGACGTTGCCGTTGCTGTGCTGGAAGCCGCGGATGGCCACGCGTAGCCCGCCATTGCGATTACGGTCGATCTGCACGCCGGGAACCAACTCAAGAGCCTCCCAGACAGTCCGCACTCCCAGCGCGACCAGCTCGTCGCCGTCCAGGACGCTCAGGATGCCGGGGACATAGTCGGCATTCAGGCGGGTCTTGGTCGCCAGGGCCGACACGTCACCGAGCACGGACAACAGATCCGCTCTCGCGGCCTGGTCGCCCACGGCCGCCCCCTGGTCCGAGTCGGCCGGTTTGCTCAACGGTGCGGCGGTCGCCGGCAACGGGCCGAAGAGCGCGGCGATCAGAATGGATCCGAGCCGCAAGCGCCGTGCCGTTGCCATGAATGTGGTCCCTCCACGGTAAAAGCCCACACTGCAAGCTGTCACGGGTCGTCGAGGTCGAGATCGGGGTCGATCCTGAACCTCGGTTCATCGTCAAACGCCGGCGACTTCGTGAGTTCGACTGTCAGCCCCGGCACGGATTGGGCCGGCGGCGCCGAAGCGGACAGCGCCTCCCGCATCCGTGTCTCGACTTCGGCGATGGCGTAATGCGGCTGCTCGATCAGGCGCACCAGGGGCAGGCCGACCGAGGCACAGATCCGGTCCAGCCCATCCCTGCCCGGCGTCTTGCGCCAGAGCCGGCGCGGCGTCAGATTCAGGGCGCAGCGCGGGGTCAGGGTCTCACGCTCGCAGACCAGGATGTCGAAACGATAGCGTTCCAGCCGCTCGGCGGCCCGTTCACGCGCACGCCGCCGCAGACGCGGCGCGATGTCCAGCACCTCGGACGCGCGCACCCCGACCAGCAGACGGTAGTCCGCGCCCAGGACGTGCTCCAGGACCGCCAGCAGGGCGCGTTCGGGCACGTCGAGCAGTGGCGCACGCAAGACATAGGGGCGCGGCCGGCGCCAGCCAAGCGTCCGCGCCAGGTCGATCGACATGGCCAGCAGAATGAGTCCGCCGAGACCGATCAAGACATGGAAGTGCCCCATTCACCACCCGTGGATTTTCATTTGGCCAGCGGCACACGGTTCTTGTGATACCAGGCTCGATCCAGCGACCAGACCACCGATTCCACGTCGGGCTGACTGAGCATGACCCGGATCGCCTGCATTTCGATGGCGCGGAAGCGGCGCTCGGCCTCGACCACCTCGGGGGCGTCGGCGGGCTTGTCGGCCAGCGACGGATCGATCCGGTTCAGGAAGGGCCGCAGCGGCACGTCCGAAGCCTGGGGGCTGGTCAGGGTGACGACACCGTTGAGAAAGAGCAGCACTTTGAAGTCATAAGGATATTCCGCAAGCTCCGGATCCTGCTCCAGCACCTCGTTGAGCTGCCAGATGCGCGGGCGCAGCTCGTCGTTGTGCCAAGTCAGGCTCACGATCAGGAAGATCAGGAACGCGGCGGAAGCGATGATGGAAGTCAGGGTCAATCGATCCATTGGGAATGGCGGCCTCTGGGTGCGTTACGAAGCCCGACATGATGCGTGCGAGGCACGGGGCGACGCAAGCCGTGCGTCAGACTGGTATCGTAGTGGGTGCGGCCCAATCCGGCGCGTTAAACTATCTTCAGACGTCCCATCCGCTTGCAACACAGGTCATGACGAACGAGAACCAAGCCAGCCAGCCCTTCCCCGCGCGCCGGGTCTGGGACCATCTGCGTCTGAAACCCTATGGCGACAGCCTCTTGACGCCGGCCGTGCGGGTCTGGCTGGGCTTCGCCTGGGTCATCATCCTGCTGATGGCCACCCTGGAGGGGCTCGTCTGGGGGCTGGTCGGGGCGAGCATCGTGCCCCAGGACAGCGTCTGGCTGAAGCCCTTCGCCGGGTTGCTGCTGTTCGTACTGATCTTCGCGGTCGTCTGGATCATCGACGCCTCACTGGTGATGTCCGAGCGTCCCCTGCTGCGCGCGCGCCGCTGGAATCCGGGCGCCAATCAAGGCTTCTTCGCCCTGGTGCGCTGGCTGTTCGGCTTTCTGGCCCGACTGGCCATCGTCGCACTCTCGCTGTATGTCACAGCCCCCTTCCTCGGCAAGCTCATCCGCGCCGACGACATCGCCACCTATCATCAGCGCCAGGTCGAGCAGTATTACGCCGAGCGCGACGCTCAGCTCGCCGCTCAGGTCGCCGAACGCACGGCTCAGATCGAGGAGAATCACCGCGCGCGCGTCGAGCCGCTGACGCGCGAGATCGAGCGTTTGACCGAATCGATCGCGCGCGAACGTCAGCGCCGCACCGAGATCGAGGCCGAGTTCGCGCCCGAGCTGGAGATCCTGCGCCGTGATCTGGCGGCGACCCAGTCGCGCGTCGGCGACGAGATCCTGGGGCGCGACGGCCGCCCGTCGGGGCGCGGACCCGAGGCGCGCAAATGGGAGGCCAACGCCCAGTTGCTCGCCGGCCAACTGGAGGCCAAGCAGTCCGAGCTGGATACCCGCGTAGGCGAAATCGATCAACATCTCAACGACTGGGAGCGCACACTGCGCGAACGCACCGAGCTTCTGCAACGACTCACCGGGGAGCACCAGCGACGCATCGACGGCATCGCCGCCGAACTGGCGGCCCAGCAGCTCGAACCCAATCCGCCGCGCCTGACTTTCGCTGCCCGCTCCAAGGCGCTCCAGGCGCTTCAGGACAGTCCGGAGGAACAGGGTGTGCCGCACTTCGAGACGGTCGAGGGATTCGCCCAGGCCACGCTCGGCGTGCTCTTCCTGTCGCTGATCGCGCTCAAGCTGTTCGAGCCGGGGTCGGTGCGCGCCTATTACAGCGAGACCATCCAGATGCAGTACCGCAAATATCTGGACGGCGGCCTCGACGACATCCCCGGATTCGCGCCACTCGACGACAGTGGACACCGGCTCAACCCGGTCGAGTTCACTCGACTGTGGCTGGCCTATGAGAAAGACCCCACGGCCTTTTTTGCCGAGCGTCAGGCCATCGTCGAGGTGCGCGAGCCGCTGCTGCGCTATCTGGCCGAGCGCGAACTGGAGCGCGACCGTTTCACCCATCGGCGCGAAAATCTGGTCGATGAACTGCTGTTCGCACGCCGGCGACGCGAGCGCGAACTGGCGGCCTTCGAACGCGAACTGGAGATGCGCACCACTCAGCTCCAGGCACAACTGGCCACCGAGACCAAGGCGCTCAAGGACCAGCGGCGCATCCAACTCGCCGTCGAGCTCCAGAAAGCGCGTCAGGACTGGAACCTGCGCCGACTGCACGAGGAGGAGGAGCTGCAACGCGAGCGCGAGCGCCTGGATCGCGAGCATCAGCAGGCGCTCGAAGCCATCCGCCTGCGCGAGCAGGAGATCGAGCATGTGCGTGAGCGCAGTCAGGCGCGCGTTCGTCAGGCCGAGGTCGCCGAACAACTGGCCCATCAGCGCAAGCTCACCGAACTCGATCAGCGCCGTCAGCGCGAGACTCAGAAGGCCCTGGTGACGGCCGCACGCGAGGAGCTCACGCGCCTGCGCGCACTCGAGACCCGGCAGCGTGCCGAACGCCAGACGCTGCGCGAGAACGGACGCAAGCTGGAGGACGAAATCGCCGCGACGCGCTCGGGCATCGCCGTCTGCGAGGTCGAGCTGGACCAGCGGCGTCAGCGGATCGCGACACTGCGCGAGCAGTTGCGCTGGTGCCAGTCCGAAGCCAAGACAGAGGAACCGCACAGGTTCCACATTTGGCCGCTCGCGGGGCGCGGCGACAACCACGGCCCCCGTGACATCGAGCGCGAACTCAAGGCGCTGGAGAAATCCGAACGCGCCGAGGCCGAGCAATTCGCCAAACTCAGGGGTGAACTGAATCGGCTCGAGCGGCATCTGGAGGCCACTGTCAGCGAGCAGCGCGAGGCCGAGATGCGCCTGCTCTCGACCGAGGCCCGTCTCCAATTCCACGAGGACAGCCTGAGCACACTGCTCAAGCCAACGCTTGCCACCGATGTCTGAATCCATGACGCAAGGCGCGAGCTGACACTCGACCCCATAGAACGCTCTCTCGCGAACACGTCGAATCTTTGTCACAAACCCAAAGAATCAGGTAATCATCATGCTCAAATGGACCGCAATTCTCGTCTGTCTGTTGTCATGGCTGGCGGGGAACGCTCTGGCCGCTGATCTGACAGCCCCGGACATCGAACGATTCATGACGACCTACACACAACTCACGCCGTATCTCGATGACCTGGAAGAAGACGAAGACGATGAATCGGACGTTGCAGACAATGAAGACGACTTCCTCGATCTCGCCTCCCTCCAGGAGGAGATCCTGAAATCACTCGCCGGCGAGACAGAGGCGCTGAGCATCATCGAGCAAAACGGCTATGCCTCCCCGGACGTTTTCGCCGAACAGGCGGCCTATATCACACGCGCCTATATCGCGCATACGGCACTGATCAACCTCGATGAATTCGAGGCGTCCCTGCAGAACATGACGCCGGAAGAACGCGAAAACTTGGCCGCCATGCCCTTTGCCCAATCGCTGCAAGAGACCCGCCAGCAGCTTTCGAATGTGCCCGATGCACATATCGAGTCGATACGACCCTATCTCGATCGACTGCACGAGGTGTTCGACCCCAGTGCACAGTCGGATCAATAGAACAGGTCGGACATCCTCGGCGACACGCGTGACTTTCAGCGTGATCGCCCCCCCCGAGGCGCACACGGCCAAATTACAGCTGCACCAGGATCTCGGAGTCGACCGGCAAGACGTCGACCTGCGCCCCAGAAGCGATGAGCTGCTCGGTCTCCATGACCTCCATCACGGCGTTGAGCACTTCGGGATCCTGCTGGGCGATGGTATTGAGCGCCTCGCCGACGATCGCCGGACGCGCGGCGGCGGCCTCGGCCATCTTCTGCGACACCTTATAGGCCGTCTCGCTCTTGATGAGACCGACCCGGTTCTCGCCGTCCTGCTTCATGGCGCTCGTGACCTGCACCAACCGCTTGACGACCTTTTCGGTGATATTGTCGACCATCTGGCGGTCGGTGAAGGCCACCTTGCGGATATAGACCGAGCCGAGCGCATAGCCCCATTGCTCCGAGAGCGGCGAGACGGCGGCGCGCACCCGGCGGCTGAGCTGATGGCGGTCCTCCAGCATCTTGTCCATCTCCAGATTGCTCAGAGTCGAGATGGTCGAGCTGGCGACATTGGCCTGGAGCGAACCCTCAGGGTTGGCGTTGCTGAACAGATAGCTGACCGGATCGCTGACCTGCATCTCGTACCAGATGCCCACGCCCATGGGCGTACCCTCCTCCGAGTTGACCATCTGATCGCGCAGATAGTGCTGGCGCAGACAGGTCGGCACCCGGTAGAGCTTGCCGAAGAAAGGCACCAGCAGCGCCTTGACACCGAAATAGCCGAGCGGAAAGCGCAGCCCCGGTTCGTCGAGCGTGCCGATCACCTTACCGAAAAGCGTGAACACCTGGGCCTCGCGCTCGCGCACGATGGCATAGAGTCCGAGCGCGCGCGCGATGGCGAGCAGGATCGGGATATAGAGCACGCCGATCACGAAGGCGACGATGGGACCGAAGGAGAAATCGGTATCGAAGAACATGCGGGTAGCCTCCGGGATCGTGTTACTTGGGCGCGGCGGTCTGCACGATGCGCGTGGCGCGTTTCAGCAGGGGCACGCGCAGATTGCGGATATAGGTCCGTAGCGCGCCCGGCCCGCCGGTGGCCTTGATCTGGACCAGGGTGTTGGCCAATTCCTTCAGGGGCGCGACCTCAGCCTGGGCGTTGTTGCGCGCGATGTCGACGGCGCGCTTGCTCATGGTGATCTGCTGCTCGGCATCGGCGCGCGCGGTCGAGATGTCGGCGGCGACCTGATTGCGCGTGGTGTTGATGGCCGAGAGGGCGCGATCGACCTCGGTCGGCGGATCGATCTGAGTGATGAGCGCGGCGTCGAGTTCGATGCCGTAGCGCGCGCCGGTCGAGCGGCACTGCTGTTCCATGTAGTCGTTGAGGAGCGGCAGGTTCTTGCGCAGGTCGTTGATGGAGACGCCTTCGGAGAGTTCGGCGGCGGCGCTGCCCGTGCTCAGTTCGGTGTCGCCGACCAAGCTCTGGCCCTTGGGATCGACGAAGTTGGCGATGCGCTCGCGCAGCACCGAGATGAAATAGCCCATGACGTGCTCCAGCGGCTTATCGACGCCGAAGAAATAGGCATAGAGGTTGTTCTCGCAGACGCGGAAGCGGATCTGGCCGCCGACGCCCGTGGTGAGGTTGTCCTTGGTGACGGCCTCGATGGTGTGCTGGGACTTGGTCGGATCCCAGGTCAGGTCGATGGCTTCGGTGACGACCCGGACCTTGTGAACCTCCTGCCAGGGCCATTTGAAGTAGGGTCCGCCGGGACCGATGACCTGGAGACGCGGAAAGCGGTAGCGTTGCTTCTCCTCCTCGTTGAGCGAGTCGTCCTCGACCATGAGACGCCCGATCCGCTGGGCGCGTCCAAAGGAAGTGAGGATGGCCCGTTCATCGGGCTTGACGGTGTAGAAGGCGCGGATGAGGACCGTGTAGACGACGAAGACGAGCATGCCGAGCAGAAAGGCTGTCACTTGCATCGCTGACTCCCGTTGTGTGGTTGGCGGGAGTCAGCATAGGCCATTGGCGCACGTCCTGTCTTGGCGCGTCAGTCCGACTTGAACCCGGCGGCGCGATGGCTGCCATCGCAGAAGGGCTTGTTCTTCGACGCCCCGCAGCGACAGAGCGCGGTCTGCGCCCCCTCCCAGGCCAGACGCCCGGAGCCGGCCTGGATGGTCAGATTGCCTTCGAGCTTGAGCGGGCCGTCAGGCATCAACCGCACCTTCAGCGGGCCGCCGTGCTCGCTCAGTCCGGGGCCGCGCGACCCGACCGCACCGCCGTCCTCGAACCGCGCCTCGGCGTGGCTGTTGTCGCAGAACGGCTTGTTCTTCGACGCCCCGCAGCGACAGAGCGCAACACGCCGGCGCACACCCGGCATGTCGTCCGGTGCGCCCTCGATCTCCAGATCGCCGCTGAGATAGAGCGGACCATTGTTGGCGACCATGACCCGATTCTCGCCCGGCGCCGGTTCCGGCTCGCCGGTCTTGTCGCGATAACTCAGGGCGCCGGTCGGGCAGCGTTCGACCACTTCGCGCACCTCGGCGCGCGAAACCGCATCGGGCCGGCACCAGGGCTCGCGTCCGCCGACGAACAGATCGCCTTCGGCCTTGCTGCACTCACCGAGATGGATACAGAGTCGTCCATCCCAACTGACGTCGATCTCCTGGCCCTCGAAGAGGGTGATTGGCTCATTGCTCATTGGCTATCCCCTGGCGATTCAGCGATGAAGATTGATGGCAGGCCGTGGAACGCGGCAAACCGCCCGGCCCAGCCTGGATATGGATCGGTTCAGCCGTGAATCCAAGCCGGCCGGTCAAACGCAGGGTCACTCAGAGTTGCGGACGCGGCGTGGCGGCGGTCTCGACCGGCAACGCCGGATACAGGATCTGAGGTGCGACACCCGTGAGCGACTGGAGGAAAGCGACGATCTTGCCGGCTTCCTCGTCGCTGAGTTCGGTGCCGAGCTGCGCCGTGCCCATCACGGACACCGCCTGCTTGAGGTCCCACACCTGCCCGGAATGGAAATAGGGCGCGGTCAGGGCGACATTGCGCAAGGGCGCGGCTCGGAAGACGTACTCATCCGAGGCCGAATGCGTGACCTCGAAGCGGCCCTTGTCCTCCGGCGGCAGGATGTCGGCGCCGGGGCGCTTGATGAGTCCGAAGGGGAAGTAGTTCTGTCCACCGACATTGACCCCGTTGTGACAGGCCGTGCAGCCACGATCGACGAACAGTGCCAGCCCGTCCTTCTGCTCAGCGCTCATGGCCGTGTCGGCCCCCTGCATGAAGCGGTCGAAGGGCGCGCCGGGCGTGACCAGCTTGACTTCGAAGGCTTCGATCGCCTTGACCACGTTCTCGAAATTGACCGGATCGTCCTCGCCGGGAAAGACCTCGCTGAACCAAGCCACATACTCCGGCAGGCTCTTGAGCGTAGCCACGACCTGATCGGGCCGGTTGGCCATCTCGACCCCGGCCTGGATCGGTCCCTTGGCCTGCTCCTTCAGATCCGCGGCGCGACCGTCCCAGAACTGCGCCCGGTTGAAGACGGCGTTGTAGACGGTCGGGGCGTTGCGTGGTCCCTTCTGCCAGCCGTGACCGACCGAGGTCGGCAGATTGTCATCGCCGCCCATGCCGAGGTTGTGGCAGGTATTGCAGCTGATGAGTCCACTGGCCGACAGACGCGGCTCGAAGAACAGCTTCTTGCCGAGCTGGACCTTCTCGGGTGTGACCGGATTGCCGGCCGGATCGGGCACGGTCTCCGGCAGCGGAGCGAGTCCGGCGCGCGCGGCCTTTTCGCGCAGGGTCTGGTCGTCGGCCAGGGCACTGCCGGACAGCAACAGCGCCAGAGAGACGAAGGTCGTCAAGGTCGAGCGTTTCATGCAGGTCTCCTTAGGCTTGGGCAGATTCAGGGACGCTGCGACCCCAGGGTACCGATCGAGACGGGTCCGGGTTCGAGCGCATCGGTCAACTCGGCGATCTCCAGCAACGCCCGCTGATCGAGCACGCTCACCAGAGTGCCATCCATACGGATGATACCCTGCTCGCTGAGCGACTTGATGACACGCGAGAAGGTCTCGGGCTGCACCGACAGCCGCGAGGCCAGCACCCCCTTGCGCACCTCGAGTTCGAGCGACTGGGCGCCCGGCGGCAGGCGCGAAGCGAGATAGCGGGCGACGCGACTGGTTGCGGTATGCAGCGTCAGATCGTCGATCTCGCCGATGAGACCGCGCAGACGCTGGCTCAGAGCGCCGAGCAGCACAAAGCAGGTGTCGACCGACTCGCGCAGCATGGCAGCGAAATCCGACGAATCGATGGCGATCAGCTCGGAGTCGGCGAGCGCTGCCGAGCAGACCGGGTAGCGGGGCGCATTGAGGAACATCAGCGCCTCGGCGAAGGTCTGGCCCGGACTGACGATCTCGATGACCTTCTCGGCGCCCTCGGGCGAGAGCCGGAACAGCCGCATCCGGCCCGAGAGCAGGAGATAGAAGCGGGTGGCCGAATCGCCCTGGCTGAAGAGCAGTTGCTCGGCGTTCAGCTTGACCCGGCTCGCGTGCCGGGCGACCCGTTGGAGCTGGGTCGCTTCGAGACGCGAGAGCAGGGGCGCACGGCGCAGTTCATCGATCATACGAGCGGTTCCAATCGCTGGAGTGTCTGGGTGACGATGGCCGGACGACCGAACCGCCCATGACGATCGACACCAAACGCCGCTCGCAGACCCTCGCCTCAATCCGGCTGATGATACCCCAGGATGCGCTCGACCTCGTTCTTGGAGCCGAGGATCACGGGCACGCGCTGATGCAGGGATTCGGGCTGGAGTTCGAGGATGCGCTCGCGGCCGGTGATCGAGCCGCCGCCGGCCTGCTCGACGATGAAGGACATCGGATTGGCCTCGTAGAGCAGACGCAGTTTGCCGCCCTGCCCCTTGGCCTGCATCTTCGAGTCCATCGGATACATGAAAACGCCGCCACGGGTCAGGATGCGGTGCACCTCGGCGACCATGGACGCGATCCAGCGCATGTTGAAGTCCTCGCCGCGCGGACCTTCCTTGCCGTCCAGACACTCCTGCACGTAACGGCGCACCGGCGGCTCCCAGAAACGCATGTTGGACATGTTGATCGCGAACTCGCGCGTGTCGGCCGGAATCTGCATCCTGGGGTGAGTGAGGATGAACTCGCCGATGTTCTGATCGAGCGTGAAGCCGTTGACGCCATTGCCGGTGGTCAGGACCATCATGGTCGAGGGCCCGTAGAGAGCATAACCAGCCGCGACCTGCTGGGTGCCGGCCTGGAGGAAGTCACGCTCGCTCGGCTCCGCCCCGCCGCCCGGACAGCGCAGGATCGAGAAGATGGTGCCGACCGAGACATTGACGTCGATGTTCGACGAGCCATCGAGCGGATCGAAGGTCAGCAGATACTTGCCGCGCGGATACTGCCTGGGGATGGGATAGATGTCGTCCATCTCCTCGGAGGCCATGGCCGCCAGGTGTCCGGCCCATTCGTTGGACTTGATGAAGACCTCGTTGGAGAGTACATCGAGCTTCTTCTGCGTCTCGCCCTGGACGTTCTCGGTGTCGGCGCTGCCCAGGACGCCGACCAGGGCGCCGTGGTTGACCAGGTGACTGATGACCTTGCAGGCCGTGACCACGTCGTTGAGCAGCGAGGTGAAGTCGCCGGTGGCGCCGGCGATGTGGCGCTGCTCCTCAATGATGAACTGGGTGATGCTGGTACCGTTGTGCATACTGCTCCTCGTCTCGAATTCAATCCGAAGTATTGTTTTGTCGGTGACGCAGTATAAGGCCCTTGGCGGCCAGACAGAAACCCAGGAGGGGCGCTCCGCCGCCAGCGCCCCTCAGCGCATAAATCTGTGTACTCACCAAGCCGAGCCGTATGGCTATACTAGACGCCCGTTTGGCGTGAACGAGACGAGCACCCGATCGTCGGTCGTCCTCCACGTCTCGCCATGGGTGATGGGTGCGCCCTACTTTCCAATCCACGTCACTGTCCGCCACGATGCCCGATCACGACGAACACCATGCGCGAAACGATGCCGTCGGTCTCGAGGTCTGGCATGGCGGCGAGCGCGACCAGACGCTCTACGCCGCTATCTTCGCGGCCCTGTCCGGCCGCATCGCCCTGATCGATCGCGGTTGCCGGCTACTGGCGGCCAATCCGGCCTTCCTCGCCGCCATCGGCCGCGAACAGGACGCGTCGATCGGCCAATCCTTCATGACGCTGAGCGGCGCGAGCACCCTGACGACCCTGGTCTACCGCCATCTCGGAACCTGCCTGGATCAGGGACGGTCCATCGTCGCGGACTGGCTCGAAACCACGGACGACGGCGTCCGGCACGAGCATGAGGTCAGGCTGCTGCCGTGCCGTGATCTTCAGGGCGAGATCACAGGGATCGTCATAGAAATGTGTGACGTGACGGCCATGCGCGAGGCCGAGCGCCGGATGCTGCAATCGGCGGCCGTCTATGCCGCGACCTCCGAAGGCGTCCTGATCACGGACTCCGAGGGTATCGTGGTCGCGGTCAACGCCGCCTTCACGCAGATCACCGGCTATGCCGAGTCCGAGATCCTGGGGCAGAAACCGACGCTGCTCAACGCGCAATGGCACAGCCGGGGGTTCTTCATCAACCTGTGGCGACGCCTGCTCAGACAGGGCTCCTGGCAGGGCGAGATCTGGAACCGGCGCAAGAACGGCGAGATCTACCGCCAGCGCCTGACCATCCGGCGCGTACTCGACCCGCACGGCAGACTGATCAACTTCGTCGGTCTCTTCGCCGAACGCACGGCCTCTGCGGGCACACCACGGCTGGCCGAACACCTCATCCATTACGATGCCCTGACCAAGCTGCCCAACCGCCTGTTGCTGGAGTCGCGTCTGGATCATGCCATCGAACTCGGTCGACGCAAGGAATCGCCTCTGGCACTTTTCATCGCCGACCTGGATCATTTCTCGCACATCAACGCCAGTCTCGGCTATCAGATCGGCGACGACCTGTTGCGTGCTATCGGACTCAAGCTGCGCGAGGCGATCCGTCCATCCGACACCCTGGCCCGTTTGCACGCCGATCAATTCGCGCTCCTGTTCGAAGAGGTCGATGACCTCGACGAGATCGTGTTCATCGCCAACCGGCTCAAGACACTCATGAGCGCGCCCATCTGGATTCGGGGCCATCAGCTGCATGTCAGTCTCAGTATCGGCATCGCCGTGAGCACCGAACTGCGCGAGGATCGCCGGGCGCTCATGGCCAATGCCGAATCCGCGTTGCGGCAGGTCAAGCGTCAGGGACGCAACGGCTTCCAGATCCTGTCGAGCGCACCGGATCAGGTCGCGCGCGAACATCGGCGTCTGCTCGATCGACTGCGCGCGGCCCTGGGCACGTCCGAGTTCCAGCTCCATTATCGCCCCGGCATGGACATGACGAAGGAGACACTCGACTCGGTCGCGGTGTCCATCCACTGGGAGCCGCCCGAACTGGGTATGATCTCGCAGGAACGGCTGCTCCCACTGGCCGAGGAGAGCGGCCTGATCCTGGAGTTGGGCGACTGGATACTCACTGGTGCCTGCCGGCAGCTGCAAGACTGGATCGACCGCGGTCTGTCGATCAAGCGTCTGGTCGTCGAGATCAGTGAGGCGCAACTCACGCGCGGAGATCTGGCCCGGACGGTGGCCCAGCGCTTGGAGGACTATCCAGCCGCCGCCACGCGCCTGGATCTGGAGTTCAGTGAGCGGCTCCTGGTCAAACACCGCGAACAGATCGCCGAGGTCTTCCAGGGGCTGAACGAACTGGGTGTCGGCATCTGTCTGGGCGAGGTCGGCATCGGCTGGACGGCGCCGGCTCTGTTGCAACGACTTCCGATCCGTGCGCTCAAGATCCACTCGAATTTCATCGAGGCCCTGCCCGACGCCCATCACGAACTGGCCGTGGTCGAGGCGCTGATCGCCATGGCGCAGGCACTGGGACTGGAGATCCGTGCCGATGGCGTGCGGACCAAGGAACAGCAGTATCAGCTGCTCAGCATCGGCTGTCTCAAGGCGCAGGGAGATCTGTTTGGCGAGCCGCTGAGAGCGGCCCAGTTCGAGTCCCGAATGACTCCACAGCCGTCCTGGGCGGCCAAACAGACGCCGCTCGGCAACTGAGCGCCGGCACCGGATGCGACGGTATCAGAGGAAATCGAACAGTGAGAGTCGGCTGACCTGGGTGTAGGTCTGCTGCGCGGCCTGCAGGACGGTCCGCTGGAGCATGAAGCGGCTGATGGCCTCGGCATAGTCGAGATCCTGGATATCGGAGAGGGTGCTGTTGAGGTCGACCAGACGCTCGTCGTTGAGCTCGGCCTGGGTGTCGAGCGCATCGAGCCGCAGACCGACCGAGGTTCGGACTTCGTTGACGCGATCCAGACCCGAGTCGAGATTGGTCAGAGCCATGCTGGTGGCCTGTGACAGACTCTCGCGGGTCGTCTCGTCGGTTGCGGGCGTCTCGAAGGCGGTGGCGATGTCGTCGAGTGTCTTGAAGATATCGACCTGGGTGATTGGGCGCGAGAGGATCTCGTCACCATCGGCCGGCACGGTCGGCGGGGTGGTGGTCGGAACCGTCAGGGTGACGCGCCGCCCAGCGAACTCGATCGGCTGATTGGCGACATAGGGGCCGCCGATGAGCGCGCCGTTCTGGTCCTTGACCGCGTTGCCGTCGGGGTCGAGCACCTTGTACATCAGGGTTCCACCGTCGTCCTCGAAGCGGATACGGAAAGTCTGGCCGGCGCTATTGAGGGACCGCTGCAGATCGGCGACCTCGGTCTCGAGTTCGACTCCGGCCACGCCATTGAGACTGTTGCCCGGTCTCAACACCGCCTCGGTCAGCAGACCGCTGCGCTCCGGGATGTTCATGAAGACATGCGCCCCCGTGTCCCCGGTAGCGACACGGCGATTGCTGGTGATGTCGACCTCGCGGATGGACCCCGGTCCCTCGGCCCCGACATAGCTGATCCGACCATCATCACCGACGACGAACGGCTGATGCTGTGAGCGCGTACCCGCGAAGAGATACTCGCCATTGGCGTCCTCGCTGTTGGCCAGACCGAGGATGTCCTCACGCAACTGGCGGATCTCGCTGGCGATGATCTTGCGGTTCTCCGGGTTGTAGGTGTCGTTGTTGCCGGCGACGACCAGTTCGCGCGCGCGCTGCAAGACATTGCCCAGGGCGATGAGCTGCGCTTCCTCGTATTCGAGTTTTGGCTGGGCGTAGTCGGCGTTGCGCTGATACTGCTCGGTGGCTTTGATGGCGGCCTTGAACTGCACGGACTGGGTGGCCCCGCCCGGATCGTCGGCGGGCGTCAGGATACGCTGGCCCGTGGCCAGTTGCAGGCCGGTCTTGTTGAACTTCGACTGCGCGCCCTGCATGGCCGACAGACCCGACTGGAAGATCTGGCTGGTTGAGATTCTCATCGGCTCACATCCTATTGGAACCCTGATACGACGCGGCGCTCAGCGACGCACAGCATTGAGCAGGGTATCAAACATCTCACCCGAGGTCGTGATCACCTGAGCGGCTGCCCGATAGGCTTGCTGGAACCGCATCATGTTCGCGGCCTCTTCATCGAGATTGACGCCCGAGAGCGCCTCGCGCTGCTGTTGCGCCGACTCCAGCTGGACCGCACTCGAATCACGGCTGATCTGGGCACGGCGTGTCTGGGTGCCGACATCGGCGATGAGGGTGTTGTAGCCACCCTGGAGGGTGGTGCGTCCCTGAATGAGACGCTCACCCTGGATACCCGTCATCTCCAGCATGTTGCGGTTGTCGCCCGGACGATCCTTGCTGAGTTCGACCGTGAACAGATCGCCCGCTGCCGGCGTGCCACGGATGTCCAGCTCCCAGCCGGGGCCTGTAATGGTGGTGTCCGCCGGCTGTGGCGTCGCGACTGGAGTCGTGTCGACCTCGATGTCGATCACCGAGCCTGTCGTGCCGGTGTTGGGCGTACCCTGGATCTTCAGCTCCCAACCGTTGGCCTGGATGGTGGTGGTTCCGGTCGGATCGAGTGCGAAGCGTTCCTGGCCGACCACGAACTGATTGTTGGCGGCATCGAAGGTCACGGACACAGGCGTGGACAGGTCGGCATGTTGGGTATCGAGCACGCGGAAAGACTCGACCGTGGCCGATCCGGCCTCGGTGCCATAGCGCGGCGCCAACCGATTGAACACATCGGTCCCTGTCACGGCATCCGTGCCAACCACTACGGCCGCCGGCAGATAAGTGTCGGGGGAGGCGGGATTGAGCGGATCGCTGCTCATGCGCAGTGCCACGGGGCGCGCCTCGCCCGTATTGCTCGCCTCGGCCAGCGCGCCGGAGGTCGCCGCGATCTTGGCCGGATCGGTCATCGTCATGTCCAGGCCGCCGGCAGCAAAGCGTGTCGGCTGGATCAGCCAGGAATCTCCCGAGGCCGCACCTGCAATGGCTGTGGTATCGATGCGCAGACCATCGGCAAACCGGACATTGGGGTCGGCCGCATCCACCGCGAGGGTTACAGATGTGTTTTCGGGCAACCGCGTCAATTGAAAATTGGCGCCATCGTAACGCAGCCGATAATCGCTGGGCGTAAGCTGGCCGACATCCGAGAACGTCACAGCCGGTCCAGCATTGATGCTATTGCTGAGCGCCGGGTTGATCACGACTTCGGGCATCTCGAAGATGTCGCCGCCGAGTTCACCGTCCAGATCGAGACCAAGCCGGTTCTGCTCGTTGAACCGACTTGCCAGATTCAGCGCCGTGAGACCGAGTTCGTTCTGCGCCTTGTCGAGCAGACTGGAGCGGGTCTCCAGCAGGCCGCCGATCTCGCCGCCCGTCACGAAACGAGTGATGTTGATCGGCTCATTGCCTTGAACCGCCCTCAGACCGATATCCCAATTGACGGGATCGCCGGACAGATTCGAGAACGTCAGCTCACTGGCGTTGCTACCGACCACCAGTCCCTGACCACTGCCGATGAAGACATTGACCGCCCCATCGTCCTGCGTGCTGAGCGAGACATCGACCTTTTCGGAGAGCTTGCGCAGAATGGTGTCGCGCCGGTCGAGCAGATCGTTGGGCGGAGACCCCGCCGTGGATCGGGCAATGATCTGTTTGTTGAGATCGGCAACCGATTCGGCATATTGATTGATTTCCTCGATCGAGGTCTCGATCTGGCCATTGGCCAGACGCCGTTGCTCATCGAGCCGACCATTGATCGCTTCGAATCGACCGGTCAGCGTCTCGGCCTCGTTGAGCAGCACCATGCGCGCCGGTAGCGCCGTCGGGTCACTGGCGACGTCCTGCCCGGCGGCAAAGAAATTCTCCAGTGTCGGCGCCAGCCCGGTACTCTGATCGGCCAGCAGATTGTCGACGCGTTCGGCGAAGTCGGCGCGCGTCGTAGCGCTGGCGTTGTCACTGAGGCTGGTGCGCAGCTGAGCATCGATCCAGTCGTTCTGGAGGCGCCGGATGCCATCGACGTTGACACCTTGCCCGATATAGCCGCTCCCGAGACGCTGTGGGATATTGGTCGCCAGATCGACGCGCTGACGGCTGTAACCCTCGGTCGCCGCGTTGGAGATGTTGTGGCTGGTCGTCGCCAGGGCGCGCTGGAAGGCCAGCAGACCGGTGATCCCGGTACCCAAGACGCTCATGGCTGCACCCCGTTCGTCGTTGATTCATGATGGCCCGTCATGGTCTCGACACGCCGTGATCGGCACGAGCACCCGACTCAGCCCTTTGCCGGATTATCGGCTGGAGCGGCGGAAACTTGAGTGTCGCTCTTGGTTTGAGGCGTGGACTGTACGTCGACAGCGGCGCTGATCGCGAGAACCCGATCGCGAATACCCAAGACCTTGTTAGCATAGCGCGGATCCGTGGCATAGCCGGCCTTTTGCAGCCCGCGGATGAACTCTTCGCCAGTACGGCTCTTGAGCGCCTCGCCATAACGTGGATTGCGGTTGAGGAAGGCGACATAATCGACGAAGGATTCGGCCGGAGTCTCGTAGGCACGAAAACGCGCCTGTTCGCGCTGTGCCACACCGTTGCGATATTCGAGCGTGCCCACACCGACGCTGTCGCCCGTCCAGCTGCGATCGGCCTTGATGCCGAAGAGGTTGAAGCTGCTGCGCCCATCGGCCCGGCGTGGGATGTGACGCCCCCAGCCGGTCTCCAGTGCGCTCTGCGCCAGCAGCACACTGGTGTCCATTCCCAGGATCTCGGCCGCCTGCTCGGCATAGGGCTTGAGATAGGCGACGAACTCTTCGGCATTGCGTGGCGGCCAGCGTCCCTGACGGCTGCCTGTGACTGCAAGGCCGGCGGCGCCCGAAGCGCCGGATGTGGCGGCTGAGCCACTGGCCGTGCTCTGCGGTTGACCGGGCAGAGCGCTCCGGCTTGGCGTCGGCGCTCTCCACCGCCGCTTCGACCTGGCGCTGCTTGAAGCTCTTGAGCAGCGGATTGCGCTCCGGGACCGCCAGAGTCGCGGGATCACGCCCGGCACGCCCTTCCTCGGTCAATTCGGGCGCCAGCTGACGCAGCAACGCCTTGCGGATACCCAGCCCCTCGCCCTCACTCAGCGCCGCCGCGATCTGTTGATCGTAGAGATCCTGATAGAGTTGGGTTTGGGCCGAGTCGAAGAGCCCGCCGCCAAAGGCGGTCGAGCGCATCTGCTTGAGCATCTGCCCGATCAGCAGTGACTCGAAGGCGCGCGCGGCAGCTTCCAGCCCCTCGGAGCCACTGTCGCGCGCAAGGCGCGACAGTCCCTGATAGGCGGCCGGATCGACGACCAGCCCATTGGTCAGCGATTGACCCGCTCCCAGACCGGACATGGCGCCGCTGCCGATCATGCCCGCCTCAGATCACGACCAGTTCGGCGCGCAGGGCGCCGGCCTCGCGCAGGGCTTCCAGGATGGCGACCAGATCGCCGGGCGCCGCCCCGACCTCGTTGACGGCCTCGACGATGTCGCCGAGTGCCGTCCCCGGCTCGAACAGGAACATGCGATTCTTGTCCTGCTTGATGGCGACATCGGTTTGCGGAACTACGGCGGTCTGGCCGCCGGCCAGCGCGCCAGGCTGTGAAACGGCTGGATTTTCGCTGATGGTGACCGTGAGATTGCCGTGCGAGATGGCCGCCGGACGCACGGTCACGCCGGCCCCCATCACCACCGTCCCCGTGCGCGCATTGATGACGACCCGTGCCGGCGGCTCGGCCGCTTCGAGCGTGAGGTTCTCGAGCATGGAGACGAAGGCCACGCGCTGATTCGGATCGCGTGGCGCACGCACCTGCACAGAGGAACCATCGATCGACTGGGCGACATCATCGCCGAAGCGCGAATTGATGACATCGACCATGCGGTAGGCGGTGGTGAAGTCGGGTCGGCGCAGATTGAGTGTCAGGTGATCGCCCTGGGAAAAGCTGGTCGGCACCTCGCGCTCGACCGTGGCCCCATTCGGCACCCGTCCCACGCTCGGCACATTGACCGTGATCCGGCTACCGTCGGCCCCGCCGGCCCCGAAGCCGCCCACGGTGAGATTGCCCTGGGCGATGGCATAGACCTGACCGTCGGCCCCCTTGAGCGGCGTCATCAGCAGAGTGCCGCCGCGCAGGCTCTTGGCGTTACCGAGCGAGGAGACGGTGATGTCCATGCGCTGCCCCGGCTTGGCGAAGGGTGGCAGATCGGCCGTGATCATGACCGCCGCCATGTTCTTGGTCTGGGGGTTGACGCCCTCGGGAATGGTCACGCCCAGTTGGCTGAGCATGTTCTTGAGACTCTGGGTGCTGAAGGGCGCCTGGGTCGTCTGATCGCCCGTACCGTCCAATCCCACCACCAGACCATAGCCGATCAGCTGGTTGTCGCGCACACCGGCGATGGTGGCCAGATCCTTGATCCGTTCCGCACCACCGGCGTTCCAGTTGCCGAAACGACCGAGATCGGCCACATCGGCTTCGTTGCCGGCCAATACCACGGCCGTGCCGAGTAGCGATCCAGCCACCACGAGGGCCAGGCCAGTGCGCGTCAGGAGGCTGTTCATCGATATCTCCCGGTTGATTAAATGGGCCAGATCGGACTGTTGAAGAAGCGCGTCAGCCAGCCTTGAGCATTGCTGTCCTGCAGGGCGCCCGTGCCGCCATAGTAGAGTTGGGCATTGGCGATCTGAGTCGAATTGACCTTGTTGTCTTTCGTGATGTCGACCGGACGGACGATGCCGCGCAGGCGCACGAACTCGTTGCCCTGGTTGATGCCGAGCCACTTCTCGCCCTGGATGACCAGATTGCCGTTGGGCAGCACCTCGGCGACCGTGACCGTGATCTCGCCGCTGAACTGGTTGCTCTGGCTGGAATCTCCCGAGCCGTCGAAGGTACGTCCGGCATCAGACGAGAGTCCGAGCAGCTGAGCGTCTGCGGCGAGGACGGTTCTGCCCGCGATCGTGACATTGCCGACATCCATCGTGGCGCTCGAATCCTTGGAGGTCGAAGTCGCTGACGACTTCTTGGCGTTGGTCTTCTCGTTGAGTAGCACCGTCACCAGATCACCGACGCGCAGAGCCTTGCGATCTTCGAACAGGGCCGCACCAAGCGCCGGCTGAAAGATCGCGCCATTGTTGGCGGACGCCGGACGGGGTTCGAGCGGCGCGACCGGGCGATATTCCGCTGAATCGCCTGGTTTGGGCGGATTGAGGGTAGCGCAGCCGGAGAGCGCGAAAGCGACCAGCAGGCTACTCAGTGTTTTCGAGTAAGGGTTCATGGGTTTCCAGCGACTCGTGTTGAACCTTGGGACTCGACCATGATCGCGACGACAGTTGGTCAGCCGGATGATCGACACCAGACCGCGTCGATCATCCGACGCCTTGATGGCCAGCTCAGTATCAGACAAGCAGTAATCGCACCAATCAGCCAGGATCAACGCGCCAGATTGTTATTGACGAACTGGAGCATCGAGTCGGCGGCAGAGATCGCCTTGGAGTTGACCTCATAGGCACGCTGGGTCTCGATCATATTGACCAGCTCTTCAGCCATGTTGACGTTGCTGGTCTCGAGCGAGCACTGCACCAGACTTCCGAAGCCATTCTCACCCGGATTGGACTGTTGAGGAGCCCCGGAGGCCGTCGTTTCGCGAAAGAGGTTCTCGCCGATCGGTTGCAGGCCGGCTGGGTTGATGAAGTTGGCCAGTTGGATCTGGCCTATCTGAACCTCGCCGACCTGATTCGGCTGCTTGATCGAGACGGTGCCGTCCTTGCCGATCGTGATGCTCTCGGCATCTGCCGGGACAACGAGAGCGGGCTGCAAGGCATAGCCATTGGACATCACCACCTCGCCATCGGCATTGAGCTGAAAGCTCCCATCACGGGTGTAACCGATCTCGCCACCCGGCATCAGGATCTGAAAGAAGCCTTGGCCCTCAATGGCCATATCGAGCGAGTTGCCTGTCTGAACGTAATTGCCCTGTGCAAACAGCTTCTGAGTCGCCACGGTGCGCACGCCCGTGCCGATCGTCAACCCGGATGGAAGCTGCGTCTCCTGAGTGGCCTGGGCACCATGCTGGCGGCAGCTGTGATAGATCAGATCCTCGAAGACGGCGCGTCCCTTCTTGAAACCTGTGGTGTTGACGTTGGCCAGATTGTTGGAGACCACGGACATTCGGGTCTGCTGAGCGTCGAGCCCGGTCTTGGCGATCCAAAGCGCTTGATTCATGATCTGCTCCCAAAGGCTCCGCCAGATTCAACTGATCGCCAGGAGGCGGTTGTGATTCTTCTCGTTGCTACTGGCGGTTTCCATCATCTTGATATGGGTCTCGAAGGCACGAGACAGCTCGATCATTCGGGTCAGCGAGGCTACAGTATTGACATTGCTCGTCTCCAGCATGCCGCTGATGACCCGAACGCCGGCATCCGGCTGAGCGGGTTGCCCATCTTGCGCACGGATCAGGCCATCTTCACCGCGCAGCAGATTCTGGGTATCCGGATTGACCAATCGCAACCGATCGACGGCCGCCAGCGCGTTGGGCGCGGCCCCTGCGGGCCGGATGGTGATGGTGCCATCCGTACCGATGCTCAGGCTCTCGTACTCCGGAATGGTGATCGGGCCGCCATCGCCGAGCACCGCCAGCCCGCGTTCATTGCGCAGCACCCCCGTAGCGTCGATCTGCAGATTGCCGGCTCGGGTATAGGCCTCGCCGCCATCCTCGGTCTGGACCACGAGAAAGCCTTCGCTCTGGATGGCGACATCGAGATCCCGTTCCGTCGACTGGAGCGTTCCCGGACAAAAATCGAGAACCTGATTGCCGACCTGCACATAGTCGCGCGAGTCGTAGACGGGACCACGCACCGGTGCGGTGTAGGCGTAGGCCAGTGCCTGACGAAAACCCGTCGTGTTGGCATTGGCCAGGTTGTGGTTGTTGATCGACTGCGCATAGGCCGTCTCTTTGGCGCCGGACATTGCGAGATAGAGAAAACGGTCCATGGTTCAGCCTCCGCACGATCGCTATATCAACGGATATTGAGAATGGTCTGGGTCATCTGATCAGCTGTTGAAATGGTTTTGGCGTTGGCTTCATAGTTGCGCTGAGCCGTGATCATATTGACCAGTTCCTGACTGAGATCGACATTGGAATTTTCGAGCGCACAGGACTGAATACTGCCCAACCGCCCGTCCCCCGCTGCCGCATAGATAGGCTCACCGGAATTGTAGCTTTCACCCCAATTGTTATCGCCGAGTTGCTGCAGGCCCTGAGGATTCTTGAAATTCGCCATCGCCACCTGTCCTAAAACATAAGACTTCCCATTCGAGTAGCGGGAAAAGATGGCTCCATCGGAATCGACATCGAAGCCGCTGAGTGTGCCACTGGTATAACCATCCTGACTCACGTCGTTGAGGTTGTTCCTGGAATTGTGATATTGAGTCGAATTCGACATGTCGATGGAAAACGCCAAAGCACCAGCCCCATTGTCATCCGGCGGAGTCAGAAACGGCCCCACTGAGACGGCAATTGGATTTGGAGTCGAGGTCGCGGTATCAAATACACCGGCGGTCGTGAAGACAGCTGTATTTGCCCCGCCACCTACGTCCTGCATGACGCCAGCCGAATCCCGCATGCCAACATGGACCGCCCAGTTATCTGGAGCGGTTTTGACAAAAAACATGGTCACATCTCTGGGCTTACCCAGAGAATCGTAAACCTGATAGGTTGTCGACCAGTTATAACTCGTGGGATCTACATCAGTAGCCGGGGCCGTTGGAAATGCAAATGCCGGCCCTGGAGGAGTCGTTCCGGTTATAACTGTTTCATCGGAATTGAGATTGACCTGCAAATCGACCTCCGTCGTGGCCTTCGGCGCCATATTGTCCAACGGTAACTGAATATCTTCCAGCTTTCCGGTATCGAATGCGGACACAGCGCTATTGGGCGTCGTCGGCGGATAGGCTTGCAAGCGCTGTCCTGAAGAGCTGACGACATAGCCATCTCGATCGACCTGAAAGGCGCCGTTGCGCGTATACACTTTTCCATCCTGACCGGCCTCACTGTTCAAAACGAAAAAACCTTCGCCATTGATGGCCAGATCGAGTGTATTTTCGGTCAGCTCGACATTTCCCTGAGAAAACTGCTGAGTCA
>ERZ1673962.337-NODE-337-length-35466-cov-5.235774_pt1 | contig 35466 bp, 35 predicted proteins | sample MGYA00580188_ERZ1673962 | MGnify/ENA primary metagenome ERZ1673962 (study PRJEB41334, sample SAMN05608104) | rock metagenome | biome: terrestrial subsurface; feature: shale formation; material: shale | place: USA: Pennsylvania ... | reverse complement strand
CAGTCACCCCTCCAAGGATCAGAGCCCCTGTTGACAAAAGTGGCGCGGCATATGCCGCTGTTCCAAGCAGTTGAATATCGCCCTTTTTCATTCCCACATCCCACAAGTAAAACGCACCGCCTGCGGGACCCAGTCCCAATGCGATCAGCGCCCCCCATCCTATGTAGGTTGCGGGCCAAACGGTCTCTTCAAAAGCCAAATGCGAGATCAACGAGAGGAACGCCGACAAAAGGCAAAATACGGCGACAGAGGCAGTGGTGATATGGCCGATCCGGCGCGAGATCACTGAATATCCGGCCCATGTGAAGGCCCCCGCCAAGGCGAGAAGATAGCCAAGTCCGGCCTCTCCCGCAAAGGATGTGCCACGCGCGATGACGAGGATGGCCCCCGCCAGCCCAAGTACGGCCCCTAAAATGTGCAGTGGGCGAAGGCGTTCGCCGGGCAAAAGGCCGGAAAAGAGGACGATCAGCAAGGGCCAGAGGTAGTTGATCAATCCCGCTTCCGCCGGAGGGGCAAGACGCAGGGATGAAAAATACAGGAAATGAAAGCCAAAAATCCCAAGTGTGCCAAAGCCATAGACCAAGGGCGAGACGCGTTTCAAATCCCTCCATGCACGGTTTTTGGCGATCCAGATCAGGCCAATTCCGCCACCAATGGCAAAGCTGATCGCATTGAGTTGCAGCGCCGGGACCGGCGTGCTGGCCACGGTGAACAGCGCCAAAAGCGCCCAGAGAAGGACGGCGAGAAAGCCGATGGATGTGGCGGTTTTGCGTGTCATTGCGCGAGATAGCCGTAAGTCTTTGAGCTGCGCAATCATAAAAAAAGGGGCCACGGCTGTGACCCCCTTCAAACCGTATCTAAACGCCTTAGGTGAGGTATTGGCCGCCGTTCGCCGTGATGGTCGAGCCGGTGATAAAGCCCGCCTCATCGGAGGCAAGGAACACCACACAGCGGGCGATGTCTTCGGGTTCGCCAAGGCGACCAACGGGAATGGTCGAAATGATTGACTCGCGGACTTTTTCCGGCACGGCCATGACCATTTCGGTCGCGATATAGCCGGGGCAAATCACGTTGACGGTGACGCCAGCGCGCGCACCCTCTTGAGCCAAGGCTTTGGTGAATCCGATGTCACCCGCTTTTGCGGCCGAATAGTTCACCTGGCCAAACTGACCTTTTTGGCCGTTGATCGACGAAATGTTGATCACGCGACCAAATTTACGCTCGCGCATGCCCGGCCAGATCGGGTGAGTCATGTTGAACACACCGGAAAGGTTGGTGTCCATGACCTGCTGCCATTGCTCACGGGTCATCTTGTGGAACGGCGCATCGCGGGTGATGCCCGCGTTGTTGACGAGAATGTCGACGGGGCCAAGCTCGGCCTCGACTTTGGCAATGCCTTCAACACAGCCATCGTAATCTGCCACGGACCATTTAAAGGTCTTGATGCCGGTTTCCTCGGTGAACTTCGCAGCAGCGTCGTCATTGCCTGCATAGTTTGCAGCCACGGTGTAGCCTGCGTCTTTCAGGGCCTTCGAAATGGCGGCGCCAATCCCGCGCGTTCCCCCGGTCACGATTGCGACTTTGGACATGATACTCCTCCCTATCAAATCTTCTGTTGGAAATCTTGTTATCCAAAATATTCTGCAGCCGCAACAATATTACTTAGCTGATGCAGAAATTTTTTGGCGCGACGGCATTGTCCCATGACATGGCTCCCAATGTTTTGGACATGAACACTGTACCGTCCAATCATGACAAACTGAATGCGGCGTGGGATCAAGAGCTATTTTAAGAAGGAAGTGTTTGCGCTACCATTTTGTAGGCTTTGGGCTTGTTTTGAGGTCAAGCGGAGGGGGAGAGGCCCCGAAGAGGCCCCTCCCAAGTTGGCGATCAGTCGCGTTCGACGCAGAGGGCAACGCCCATACCGCCGCCGATGCAGAGTGTGGCGAGGCCTTTTTTGGCATCGCGGCGCTGCATCTCAAACAAAAGCGTGTTGAGAATACGTGCACCAGAGGCGCCGATCGGGTGGCCGATGGCAATTGCGCCACCGTTTACGTTTACCACGGCCGGATCCCAGCCCATGTCTTTGTTCACGGCACAGGCTTGTGCGGCAAAGGCTTCGTTGGCTTCGACCAGATCAAGATCCTGAGCCTTCCAACCGGCTTTTTCGAGCGCTTTGCGGGAGGCATGGATCGGGCCGACACCCATGATCGACGGGTCGAGACCGGCGGTTGCATAGGAGGCGATGCGGGCCAGGGGTTGGATGCCGCGTTTTGCCGCGTTGTCTGCCGACATCAAAAGCACGCCAGCCGCGCCATCGTTGATCCCTGAGGCGTTGCCTGCGGTGACAGATCCCTCTTTATCAAAGGCCGGGCGCAGTTTTTGCATGGACTCCAACGTCGCGCCGTGACGGATGTATTCGTCGGCATCAACGATGATTTCGCCTTTACGGGTTTTCACCGCGAAGGGGATGATTTCATCAGAGAATTTCCCAGCCTTTTGCGCCGCTTCGGCTTTGTTTTGCGAGGCGAGGGCAAAGGCGTCCTGCATTTCGCGGGAAATCTGCCATTGATTGGCAACGTTTTCGGCGGTGATGCCCATGTGGTAGCCGTTAAAAGCGTCCCAAAGGCCGTCTTTGATCATCGAATCGATGAACTTCATATCGCCCATTTTATGGCCAGCGCGCAGGTTGGCGACATGGGGAGACATGGACATGTTTTCTTGGCCGCCGGCACAGACGATGTCGGCATCCCCCAACATGATGTGTTGGGCGGCGAGGGCGACGGTGCGCAGGCCCGAGCCACAGACTTGGTTGATGCTCCATGCGGCGGATTCTTGTGGCAGACCGGCGTTGATATGGGCTTGGCGTGCCGGGTTTTGACCCTGACCCGCAGTCAGCACCTGACCAAGAATGGTTTCAGACACCTCGCCTTTTTCAATCCCGGCGCGCGCTACCAGCGCTTCAAGGACTGCGGCGCCGAGGTCGTGGGCCGGGGTATTGGCGAAAGCGCCCGAAAAGCTGCCGACGGCAGTTCGTGCTGCGGATGCGATAACGACATTGGTCATGATGGTCTTCTCTCCCAGAATGGTTGTGGGGAGATTGCCCAATGGTTGGATTTTTTGCAACAATATTGCGCGGCTCCCCACCAAAGCAGTAGGCTGCGCGCGCAGCATTTTCAACCATCAATCCCAGGATGAGGCGGTTTGACGCCCGACTAGCTGGCTTTTCGGCGTGTTTCTTTGGTTTGCCACGCCGGATCAATCGTGGCCGCGCCGAAGTAGTGGCCCTGCATGCAATCGATCCCGATTGAACTCAAGTATTGGGCATCTGCTTCGGTTTCGACAAATTCGGCCACCGTATACATGTCAAAATGTTTGGCGACAGAGACCAGTGCCTGCGTCAGCACTTGGTTGTCGGGATTTGTTGCGATGCCACGTATAAAGCTGCCATCAATTTTCACAATGTCGAAATAGAATTCTTTGAGATAGCGGAAGGCGGTATAGCCCGCGCCAAAATCATCAAGAGCAAAGGAGATGCCCATAGATTGTAGCTCTTTCATGAAGACAGACACAAGATCAGGCATCACCATGGCGGAGCTCTCAGTGATCTCCAAAATAAGACGTTCGGCGACGGTTGCGTTTTTGGCCAAACCAATGTGAAGCGTTTCTTTCCAGCGTGGATAGCCAATGGAGCGCGCCGACATGTTGATCGCAAGGCGCAATGTCGGGTGTTTGTTGAGGGCGGTGAGCCCAAGTTCAAGTGCGAGACAGTCGAGTTGGCGACCGGTTTCAGTGGTCTCGGCAACGTCAATAAACTCGCGCGCGGGAATCACCCGTCCGGTTTGATCCAAAACCCGAATGAGGCCTTCGAAAAAGGCGGGACGGTCCGGGCGCAACGTTTGGACAATAGGTTGATATGCAAGCATCACCTGTTTTTTCCGCAGGGCCGAATGCACCATATCCATTGTGTTTTGATCGCGCTCTGCGACCGCAGCCGACAGTGGGCTACCCAAATCATCGTGGCCATAGAAAGAGGTATTCATCCCGTCACCTTGCCTTAAAGCATCCGCATTGTGAGACCGACTTTGAAAGACTTGGGATAACGGTGGGTAAACTTTCAAATTTGTTTGAGATTTTAGAGAAGTTTTAAACAATGTCGTAAAGCATTGATGCGATTTGCAAATTTAAGGGAAAACGTGAAATTGATCGAAAATTCGGAGTATTTAAATCGAATTTTTCTTTCTAAAAGGGCGCAGGTTTTGCGGGCCAAGGCAAAAACTGCCGTTGCAAAAATTGAATGGCAAAACAGGATCGATTTGAAATGGCTTAACCATATTGAAAGTAACCTTTGCTCAACTGCGATCAAATCAGACAATTGGGCACAACATGTCATTTCAAAACTCTGCAACAGCCTTTTCCTCAAGCCGTGAAGAGGCGCCGTTCTCAATCGACGAACTGTTCTTTTCACGGACAGATGAGCGCGGTGTGATCGCGGCCGGGAACGAAGTTTTTCGCCGAATTTCCGAATATTCCTGGCAAGAACTTGTTGGTGCCCCTCATAAGATCATTCGACACCCCGATATGCCGAAAGGGGTTTTTTATATTCTGTGGGAGCGGCTCAAAAAAGGGCTAGCCACGGGCGCTTATGTGAAAAACCGTGCGAAAGATGGTCGGTACTATTGGGTCTATGCGGTTATTTCGCCGATTGAGGGCGGCTATGTTTCCGTGCGGATGAAACCCTCTTCGAAAGTCTTTTCTCAGGCCCAGGTCGCGTATGCGGAGGCTCTAAAATTAGAGGCAAATGAAGGGCTTACTCCCGAAGAAAGTGCTGCGAAAATTCGTGAAGTTTTGCGAGATCTCGGGTTCCCAACCTATGCGGCGTTCAGTTCGTTTGCGATTGCACAAGAGATGACCGCCCGTGACACCGCGCTCGCCCGGGTCGAAGACGGGCGTTTACGCAGTATGAAAGAGCTTTTGCCCAGGCTGCATGACCTAGAATCAGAGCAACAGAACCTGTTCACGGCCTTCGCCAAAATTCGTGGGATTCCCTCAAATATGCGCATTGTTGCATCGCGGTTGGAGCCTGCGGGAGGGCCGATTTCTGCAATCTCCCAAAATTATAGATTGATGTCGGACGAAGTGACCAACCATCTTGGAGGGTTCAGGGTCGAAAACGGTGCCCGAAGTATGACCGAATCGGTTCTGTCGCGAGTGCACCACGGTATTTTCATGATGGCCGCGGCACGGCTACAACGTGAAGTGAAAATGGTTGCGCTAGAGGCTTTCTTGACAGCGAAAGAAGGGGATAATTTCAAACATGAGGTGGAGGTTCTCACCACCTTACTCGACACCTACTCCATTGATTCTGGAGCAGTTTTGGTATCCGTCTTTAACGATGTGACCGCGCTCACGCGCTCGGCAAAGGATCTGCGTCAACTTGTGACGGGGCTTGATTCCATCCGGGTGTTGTGCCGCGTCGAAGCTGGGCGTCTTGGGGCGAATTCGGTATCGCTCATGCCTGTCATTGATCAACTCGATAAATTCCATATCGAAATTGATGCGACTTTGGAGCGGATCATGCATCTCTCGGAACGGGTGAAAACATTGGTTGAGGCGGCCATGCCGCGCACCGCTAATGGGTCACTACACTATCATCATTCGTGAGGCCGTATTCATTCAACAGTTCGGTCACAATTGCTTGGGCTGAGGGCGAGAACCAGTCCGCATCTCCGGTCATACGTGCGATTTCCTGGCCTTGTGGAGAAATCAAGATCGACACAGGGAGGCCAAGCACCCCCATATCACGCGCCATTGCGCCTTTTGGGTCAAGTCGTGCCGTCAGCTCTTTGATCTGAGCGGTTTCAAAGAATTTTTCGATCGCGGGTGTGGGGTTGTGTCCGGTCGCAATGGGCAGAACCGCAAACCCTTTGCCGCCAAACTCGGCGGAGAGCGCATCAAGCGCCGGCATTTCTTTGCGACACGGCGCACACCACGTGGCCCAGAAATTGAGAAGGACAAGTTTGCCCGCATGGTCCGCAAGCGTTTCCTCAGCACCATCCATCGTCGTGAACGGCAGCGCACTCACTTCTTTGGGTTCAGTGTGAAACCCCAGTTTTTGCAGGCTTCCATCGCGCAGCTCCATCACGCTTTGCATATCCTGTGCGGCAGCGGGAATTGCACCAAGGCTCAGGGCCGTATAAAGGGTGGCAGCAATCAGATTTTTCAACATGCGGGTGTGTCCATGACCGATAAGAAATCAAACGCGATGTGGGGCGGGCGTTTCGCCGCCGGACCTGACGCGATTATGGAAGCGATCAATGCGTCCATTGGTTTCGACAAACGACTGGCCTCCCAAGATATCGCGGGTTCGCGCGCCCATGCTTTGATGCTTGCGCAACAGGGCATTATTACCGATAGCGATGCACAGGCCATTCGGGAAGGCCTTCTCACGGTATTGTCAGAAATTGAAGCCGGTGAGTTTGTCTTTTCCACAGCGCTTGAAGACATTCACATGAATGTCGAATCCCGGCTCAAAGAGATCATCGGCGAACCGGCTGGGCGGTTGCACACGGCGCGTTCGCGCAACGATCAGGTCGCCACCGATTTCAAACTTTGGACCCGCGATCAAATGGATGCAGCGGTTTCTGGCCTTGAGGCCTTGATCCGCGCGTTGATGGCGCAGGCCGAAAAGGGCGCTGATTGGGTCATGCCCGGCTTTACCCATTTGCAAACCGCGCAGCCGGTGACCTGGGGCCACCACATGATGGCCTATGTCGAAATGTTTGGCCGCGATATGTCTCGCTTCAAAGATGCGCGCGCCCGTATGAACGAAAGCCCGCTGGGCTCAGCGGCTCTGGCAGGCACGGGTTTCCCGATTGATCGCCATATGACCGCTGAGGCGCTGGGCTTTGACCGTCCGACCGCCAACTCTTTGGATGCCGTGGCCGATCGTGACTTCGGTCTCGAATTTCTGAGCTGCGCGTCCATCACCGCCATGCACCTGTCGCGTTTTGCCGAAGAGTTGGTGATCTGGTCCTCGGCGCAGTTCCGCTTTGTCGCGCTTTCGGACCGGTTCTCCACCGGCTCTTCGATCATGCCGCAAAAGAAAAACCCCGACGCCGCCGAATTGATCCGCGCCAAGGTGGGGCGGATTTTTGGCGCGAATGTCGCGTTGATGATAGTGATGAAAGGCCTGCCTCTGGCCTATTCCAAAGACATGCAAGAAGACAAAGAACAGGTCTTCGACGCTGCAGACAACCTCATGTTGGCCCTCGCCGCGATGACCGGGATGGTATCGGATATGAACGCCAACACCGACAATCTGCGCGCTGCCGCCACCTCTGGGTTCTCCACTGCGACCGATCTTGCCGATTGGTTGGTGCGCGAAGCGGGCCTGCCGTTCCGCGACGCACATCATGTTACCGGCGCTCTGGTGGCGATGGCTGAGAAAAAGGGCTGCGATTTGCCTGATCTGAGCCTGGAGGAGATGACATCCGTTCACGAAGCGATCACCGAAGGCGTCTATGATGTCTTAACGGTTGAAAATTCGGTCGCGTCTCGCACAAGCTACGGAGGCACGGCACCCTCGCAGGTCCGTGCACAAATTGCGCGTTGGAAAGAGGTGCTCGGATGATCCGTTTTATATGTGCTGTGGCGATGATCGGCCTTGTGGGCTGTGGCGTGGATGGCGACCCTGTCAAGCCTGAGGTGGGCGTGTCGACCACCGTGGGCGTGAATTCCAAACGTGGAAGTTACACCGACACTTCGGTTAACATTCACATTCCGCTGAACTGACTGAGGGCCCTCTGGCCCGGCATCTGAAAGACCCTACATGGATCATTTCCTTTATAGAGACGGTGTTTTATACGCCGAAGACGTGCCCGTGTCTGACATCGCGGCACAGGTTGGCACGCCGTTTTATGTCTATTCCACCGCCACATTGACGCGCCATTACAATCTGTTCGACGAGGCCTTGGGCGGGATGGATCATCTGGTCTGTTTCGCGATGAAATCGAACTCGAACCTTGCCGTGCTCAAACTCATGGGTGAGCTGGGCGCGGGGATCGACGTGGTGTCGATCGGCGAGTATCTCAAGGCCAAGGCGGCGGGCCTGCCGGGGGATCGGATCGTGTTTTCCGGCGTGGGCAAAACCCGTGATGAAATGCGTCAGGCGTTGATCGGTGGTATTCGTCAGTTTAACGTCGAAAGCGAACCCGAGCTTGAGGCGCTCAATGAGGTGGCGATGTCTTTGGGCGTCAAAGCCCCGATTGCCCTGCGGGTGAACCCGGATGTGGACGCCAAAACCCACGCAAAAATTGCCACTGGGAAATCCGAAAACAAATTCGGTATTCCGATTGCCACATGCCGCGACGTCTATGCTCGCGCGGGCCAAATGCAGGGCATCGACGTGGTCGGTATTGATGTTCATATCGGCTCGCAATTGACCGAGCTTGCGCCGTTTGAACTGGCCTTTACCAAGGTGGCGGAATTGACCGAAGCCCTGCGCGCCGATGGTCACAACATTCGCCGACTTGATCTCGGCGGTGGTTTGGGCATTCCTTATGAGCGCTCAAATGAGGCCCCGCCGCTACCAGTGGAATATGGCGATGTGATCCGCAAAACCGTCGGCCATCTGGGCTGTGAGATCGAGATCGAGCCGGGGCGGCTGATTTCCGGCAATGCCGGGATTTTGGTGTCTTCGCTGATCTATCTCAAACATGGCGAAGGCCGCGATTTTCTCATCCTCGATGCGGCGATGAACGATCTCGTGCGGCCGTCGATGTATGACGCTCATCACGACATCATTCCAGTGATCGAACCCGGTGCAGGTGTGGAACAATTGCCCTATGACATTGTTGGTCCGGTTTGCGAAACCGGTGATACTTTTGCCAAGGCACGCAACATGCCGCTTTTGGCGGAGGGCGATTTGGTCGCGTTCCGTTCGGCAGGCGCTTATGGCGCGGTGATGGCGTCGGAATATAATTCCCGCCCGCTCATTCCCGAGGTTTTGGTGAAAGACGATCAATTCGCTGTCATCCGCCCGCGTCCGAGCTTTGAAGAGATGATAAATCGCGATACCATTCCTCAATGGCTTTGACATCCGCGCGATCCGGCGCGGTAAAATGGGCTGGATCGGGCAAACGTCATGGGATTTGACCAAGAAAAACGAACCCTCAACCTGAACGGGCCTTTGGCGCGGAGGGTGCGTTTTGCTTTGACTGCTACGGCTGTCGGGCTTTGGTTTGAGCGTATTGGCCAGGCCTTTTGGCCATTTTTCTCAGTTCTCGTGGGGTTCTGTGGCTTTGCGCTTTTAGGGCTGCATGATCTGTTTACGCCTTTGGCGCGAACGCTTGTTTTGGCCGGGGCCGCTTTGGGCCTTGTTGCCAGTTTCGGCGTGGGCCTTTGGCAGTTCCGCCGCCCGCCGCCGCATGCGGCTTTGGCGCAGGTGGATGCGACCTTGCCGGGGCAGCCGTTGCAAGCGCTCACCGATACGCCCCTGATCGGCGGGGACGATCCAGCATCAAACAGCCTTTGGACGGCCCACCGCGCGCGTATGCTGACGCGTCTCAAAGATATACGCGCGGTCGGCCCAACCCTGCGTCTGTCTGCCGCAGACCCCTATGCTTTGCGTTTGATGGCGCTCACGACCCTTGGCATGGGGGGGCTGTTTGGCTCGCTTGAACAAGCTCGCACAACCACCGATTTGGGCACATCCGGGGCGAATATTGCCGCCGGGCCGAATTGGGAAGGCTGGGTGCAACCTCCGGCCTATTCGGGCAAGCCGACGCTCTATCTGGGGGATTTGAAAGACCGGTTTGACGTGCCGAAAGGCTCCAACGTGACCGTGCGCTTTTATGGCGAGGACGGGGTTTTGACACTGTCCGAAACCGTGTCCGGCGAACCGCTCTCGGGGACAAGTGCCGCGCCGGATTTTGCCGTGCGTCAACCGGGCGAGATCGAGATTGACGGTCCAACGGGGCGTTTGTGGGATGTGGCGCTACAGCCCGACGCGGCGCCCACGGTCGAGTTGATCGGCCCGATGACCCGCGCTCCTTCGGGTGAAACCCGGCAAAATTTCCGCCTCACCGATGATTTCGGCGTGGCGCGCGCGGTGTTGACGATCACGCGCGACCCGGAGGCGGTGGACAAACGCTATGGCTATGTGCTGTCGCCTGAGGCGCGCCCGGCGCTTGAGGTTACTGTGCCGCTGCCGCAGATCGGGGATCGGCGCGAGATCGAGGGCATGATCGGCGAAAATCTGGCCCAACATCCGTTTGCGGGTCTGCCGGTTCAAATCTCTCTCACCGCGTGGGATGAAGCCGGGCAGGCCAGCGACGAGGCGATTGGCGAGGCCATTCTGCCGACGCGTCGGTTCTTTGATCCGCTGGCTGCGGCTTTGATTGATGTCCGTCAAGAGTTGCTGTGGAACCGCGAAAATGCCACGCGCGCCGCCCAGGTGATCCGCGCGGTCACGGTTGATCCGACGCAACTGTTCGATGATATGCGCCATTATTTCCGCCTGCGCGAGGTGGTCGGTGTGATCGAGGGGCGCGAGGACCCGATGTCTGATGCACAGCTTGGTGAGGTGACGGACGCGCTTTGGGAGATCGCGCTTTTGCTCGAAGATGGTCAATTGAAAGACGCACTTGAGCGGTTGCATCGGGCCCAAGAGCGGCTGAGCCAAGCCATGCGGGACGGGGCGACGCCGGAGGAAATCCAAAAGCTGATGCAAGAGCTGCGCGAGGCGACCCGCGATTATATGCAGCAATTGGCCGAGCAACAGGGTGAGCAAGGTGATGGCACCGACATGCCCGATCAAGGTCAGCAAGACGGCCAGCAGATCACCGGCGATCAGTTGCAACAATTGATGGACCGCATTCAGGAATTGATGGAGCAGGGCCGGATGGCCGAGGCGCAGCAGCTTTTGGACATGCTGGCCGAAATGCTTGAAAACATGCGTGTGACGCAAAGCGAGGGGCAGGGCCAAGGCGGCGAGAGCATGCAAGGCTTGCAAGACATGCTGCGCGACCAACAACAGCTCAACGATGATACGTTTTCTGACCTGCAAGAGCAGTTTGGCGGCGGTCAGCCGCGGAGCGAACAAGGGGATCAGGGCGAAGGCACCCAAAAGGGCCAGCAACCCCAAGCAGGAGAAGGACAGGACGGTAAAGGGCAGGGCGCGGAGCCGAATGGTCAATCCTTGGCCGAACGCCAACAAGCGCTACGCGATCAACTGGCGCGCCAACGCCAGTCGATGAATGGTGCGGGCGGTGGCGACGAAGAGGGGCTTGGCGGGGCTTTGGATCGGGCGGATCGGGCGATGGATGAGGCCGAAGAGGCACTTGGCCAAAACGATTTGTCCGGCGCGCTCGACAGTCAGGCCGAGGCGATGGAAGCCCTGCGCGACGGGATGCGCCAGCTTGGCGAACAACAGGCGCAATCGCAGCAGGAGCAGGAGGGCCAGCAGGGCGAAGCAGGCGGGCAATCCGGCAGTGATCCAATGCGGCGTGATCCGCTTGGGCGCGCGGCCGGGGACACGGGGCAGTTTGGCTCAGATGAGCCGCTTTACGAGGGCGAGGACGTCTATCGCCGAGCAGAAGAACTCACCGATGAAATCCGCCGCCGCTCGGCCGAACAAGATCGCCCAGAAGACGAACGCAACTATTTAAACCGTCTTTTGGACCGGTTTTAAATGCGAGAGTGTTGATCTCGATTAACTGTTGAGCTGGCTCAAAAGCGCGTTGAGGCGCGCACTTGCCGCCGACATGGCGCGGTCAAGCCAGGCGCGGAACCCATTTGCCACGGTCACATAGGCCTCCATCACACCCGCAAGCGCGGGGACCTTTTGCGCGATCAGTGGCGCAAAGAGATACAGCCCGACCAAGATCACGGTGAGAAGCACCAAAAGCCCAAAGCCCGTGCGGAAACTGGAGCGTTCTGCGCGGGCGCGGCGGGTGTCTTCGTCGGGCACTGTGCCGTCTTCGTCTCGGTCCGATGAGGCGCTGAGGGTGGAGTTGATTTCTTCGATGTCAGGCAACAGATCACGGCGTTTGCCGGTGACCGCGGCGGCACTCCCGGCAATGATCCCCGAATCCGCCGGATCAAGCCCGCGCAACCGGGCCATGCGGTCGCGAAGGCTCTTTTTGGCGGCGTCTTGGGATGGCTCTTCCAGTCCCAAATCGGGTTGGGATTCAAGCGGGTCACTTTCCGGGCGACGCATGGTTTGGTCAAATTCGACCTCGGCGCGCAGGATGTCGCGCACGCTGTCTTTAAGCACAGAACTCCGCCGGGCCTCGTCGATTGGAGTGGCTTCATCTTCCAGAGCTGTGTCGTCCGCGCCATCGTCGATGTCCGGCTCAGGTTCCGCCTCCGCTTCGGGTGTGACCTCTGGCGCAGGAGTGGTTTTTGATTCTGGTGTTGGTTCTGCCTCGACTTCGGGCTCAGGCTCCGCGTCAAAATTGGGCACCTCGGCGGCGGCTGGTGCTGGGGCGTCAAAACCGGGTTGCTCTGGTGCCTCTTCAGGATGCTCGTAGCCCAGCTCTTCGGCCAGTTCCTTGTCCTGATGCGCGGGCTGTTGAAACCAAGTGTGACCACAGTTTGAGCATTGAACATCCCGCCCCGTGTCGGGAATGACACGTGCGTCAACTTCGTATTGCGCTCCGCAATTGGGACAAATAAGCCGCATTTTTTCCCCTGCCACAGCAAAATCCGTGCTTAGCACGTTTAGTTTGACGGAATTGTTAACGTCCCAAGCCAGATTGTCCATGTTTTTGCGACAGTTGCATTGAAAGCTTTTGACCAGTGAGGCAAAACTGTCGCGACAGAGAACAGGGGTTTGGGTGTGATCGAGTTTCATAATGCTGGCTACGGCTACGGGGGGCGAGAGCTTCTCACGGAGATGACGCTCTCGCTTGCGCCGGGCTCCTTTCACTTTTTAACCGGCCCGTCGGGGGCGGGCAAAACCACGTTCCTCAAACTGTGCTACCGCGAGCTTCAGGCGACGGCAGGGCGGGTTTCGATCCTTGGACAGGACACCCGGGAGATGGGGCGCGATGAGGTGGCCCAGCTCAGACGCAAGATCGGGGTGGTGCATCAGGATTGCCAGTTTCTGGATCATTTGAGTCTGGCCGAAAATGTGGCCCTGCCTTTGACCGTGGCTGACCGGCCGCGCGACGATCAGGATCTGGTGGACCTTTTGGCCTGGGTTGGATTGACGGAACAGATCAAAGCCAAGCCGCCCGAACTCTCCGGCGGCGAACGCCAGCGCGCCGCTTTGGCGCGGGCGGTGATCATGTCCCCCGATGTGATTTTGGCCGACGAGCCGACCGGCAACGTCGATTGGGAGATGTCTTTACGGCTGTTGCAATTGTTGGTCGAACTCAATCGCATGGGCAAAACCGTGGTGATTGCGACTCATGACATGCACTTGATCAGGCAAGCGAAATCGCAGGTGCAAGCGCGTGTCTTGCGAATTTCCAATCGACGCATCCAACAATCGGGGGCGGATCTATGAGAACCATTCTTTTGCCGTTCCTGAATTTTTCTGAAAGCGCGCAGGGCCGCGTTGTGCCGCCCTCGGGTTTTACCGCGCGTCTGACGGTGCTGACCGCAGCGGCGATGGCGTTTTTGGCGGTGTTTGCGCTGGCTTTGTCTTTGGCGACGGGCCGATTGGCGGAGCGTTGGGGCAATGAGTTGGCGCGCGCTTCCACGGTACGCATTTCCGCGCCTGAAGATCAGGTCGACGCTCAGATCAAAGCAACGCTTGATGTGCTGAACACCACGCCGGGCGTCGCCTCGGCGCGGGCGTTGAGCCGGGACGAAGAGATGGCGCTGCTTGAGCCATGGTTCGGCCCGTCTTTGCCGGTTGATACCCTGCCTTTGCCCGCACTGATCGAAGTGATCGAGACGGCGGAGGGTTATGATGGTGAAGGCCTGCGATTGCGTTTGGCCGGAGAAGCGCCCGGCGCGGTCCTTGATGATCATAGCCGTTGGCGTCGTCCTTTGATCAAGGCAGCCAGTCGGCTTCGGTTCTTGGGCTATGTGTCCTTGATCTTGATGGCGGGGGTGACGGCGGGGATGATCACTCTTGCCGCCAATGCCGCACTTGCCGCCAATGCCCAAGTGATCCGCACCCTGCGTCTTGTCGGGGCCACGGACAGCTATATCGCCCGCGCCTTTGAACGCCGCTTTACGGTGCGCGGCTTTACCGGGGCCGTCATCGGTGCGTTTTTCGGCACCGTTGCCGTTGCGCTTTTGCCCTCTGCGCAGCAAGAAGGCGGATTTCTCACCGGGCTCGGCTTTTCCGGGCTACAGTGGTTCTGGCCCTGTGTGATCCCGCTGCTGGCGGCCTTCGTGGCGTTTCTGGCCACCCGGTTTGCCGCGCTGCAAACCCTACGGAGATTGATGTGATGCCCTATCCGATCCAATGGATTCTCTCTTTGATCTTCGTGGTTCAGATGTATCTGGCCATGATCGTTCTGGCGCTTGTCTTTGCGCCCTTTGCAATGATCAGCCGGGTCTATGCCTATGCGGCGTGTCGGACCTATTGCCGGTGGGTGCGGTTTTCGGCGCGTTGGCTCGTCGGGCTGCGCTCGGACATTCGGGGCGACATCCCAACAGATGAGGTTTTGATCGCCTCCAAACACCAAAGTTTTTTCGACATCATCATGATCGTTTCGGTCGTCCCGCGGCCAAAATTCATCATGAAAAAGCAACTCACCTTGACCCCAATTGTTGGCTATTACGCCAAGCGCATCGGCTGTGTCGCAGTGGATCGCGGCAAGCGCGGGCAGGCGATTAAAAAGATGGTTGCGGATGTGAAATCCGGTTCCACCTTGCCGGGGCAATTGATCATTTTCCCGCAAGGCACCCGAGTGGCTGCGGGGGTGCATATGCCGTATAAAGTGGGCACGGGTGTTCTGTATGAACAAACCGGGCAAGGCATCGTGCCCGCCGCCACCAATGTGGGCGTATTCTGGCCGCGTCGCGGCGTGTATCGCGCACGCGGTTTGGCCGTGGTCGAGTTCCTGCCCCGGATCACGCCAGGAAAGCCGATCAAAGAGGTTATGACAGAGCTGGAAGAGGTGATTGAAACCGCCTCGGATCAATTGATGGCTGAGGCTGGATTTACGTTGCCATCGCGTGCGACATAATCCGTCATCGTTGTGTCATCCTTTCGGGTTAGGCCGCCTTTAAAAGGAAGATGTAAGATGACGCCGATCAAAACCATCGAAGACCTTGAGGCGCTGTATGGCGCGCCCGGACCCGCCGCCACGCAAAAGGTGGCGCGTCGCGTCACACCGGAGTTTCGCATCTGGCTTGCCCGGTCGCGGTTTTGCATTCTCTCAACGGTGGGACCGGAGGGGACTGACGCCTCGCCGCGTGGCGACGACGGCGCTGTGGTGCGCGAATTGGATGCCGGGACGCTGGCTTTGCCGGATTGGCGTGGCAACAATCGGATCGACAGCCTGCGCAATATCGTCCGCGACCCTCGGGTCTCTTTGATGCTGTTTGTGCCGGGGTCCAATAATGTGGTGCGGATCAATGGCTGGGCGTTTGTCACCGGAGACGACGATCTGTGTCGGTCCTTTGAAAAGGACGGGCGTCATCCCCGGACCGTCATCGTGATCGAGATTGCTGAGATTTACACCCAATGCGCGCGCGCTCTGATGCGCTCCGGGTTTTGGGCTGCGGGGGATGAAAGCGCAGGACTGCCGAGTGTGGGCGATATTTTGGCGGCGCTGACCGAGGGCCGTGTCGGCGGCAAAGCCTATGACGAAGAATGGCCGGAGCGCGCCGCGAACAGCATGTGGTAAAAACGCCGCGAGAAGGCGGCGTTTTGTCTGAAATAAATGTGTTAGGCCGCGAGTCCTTTTGACCCCACGTCCAGGAACTTCTTACGACGCTCTTTCAGGATCGCATCGGGCTTTTTCTTTTTCAGCGGTGCAAGCAGGGCTTCAATCGCTTTGCCAACGGCGGCGATGGTTGCTTGCGGGTCGCGTTGCGCGCCGCCCAGAGGTTCGGGAATAATCTGATCAATCACGCCGAGTTTCTGCAAATCCTGCGCGGTCAGGCGCAGGGCCTCAGCCGCTTCGCGCATTTTCTCGGCGTCTTTCCAAAGGATCGAGGCGCAGCCTTCCGGCGTGATCACCGAATAGACCGAATGTTCCAACATCGCGACCTTATTGGCCGAGGCGAAGGCGACTGCCCCGCCAGAACCGCCTTCGCCAATGATCACGGAGATCAGCGGGACTTTCAGTTGCAGGCATTTTTCCGTCGAGCGGGCGATGGCTTCGGATTGACCGCGCTCTTCGGCGCCTTTGCCGGGGTAGGCACCGGGGGTGTCGACCAAAGTGATCACCGGAAGGCCAAACCGATCCGCAAGCTCCATCAAACGGATGGCTTTGCGGTAGCCTTCGGGGCGCGCCATGCCGAAATTGCGTTCGATGCGCGATTTGGTGTCATGGCCCTTTTCCTGACCGATGACCACAACGGGCTGATCATTAAACCGGGCCAGGCCGCCCATCACCGCATGGTCATCAGCGAAATTGCGGTCTCCCGCCAAGGGGGTGTATTCGGTAAAAAGCGCCTCGATATAGTCGCGGCAATGCGGACGATCCGGATGACGCGCGACCTGGCATTTGCGCCAAGGACTCAAACCTTTGTAGAGGTCTTTCAAGATGTCGGCAGCTTTCTTATCAAGGCCGGCGGCCTCTTTTTCCACATCCATCTCCGCATTGGCCCGCGCCAAGGCGCGCAGTTCTTCGGCTTTGCCTTCGATTTCCGCAAGGGGTTTTTCGAATTCGAGATAATGGGTCATGCTGTACTCCGACACTGGTCTTGTCTGTATATGGCGATTTTCGCGCGCCGGTGCAACTCGGCAAGATTTGCAAAGCGCATCTATGCGAGGACAAGGGGCGAAAGGGGCAAAAAATGGCACAAGATTACGATCATCGACTGTTGCGCGTGCTCACCTATATCGAGGCCAATTTGGAAGGGGATTTGTCGCTGGACCAATTGGCGGAGGTGGCCGCGCTCAGCCGATTCCATTTTCATCGGGTGTTTCGCGCGATGACCGGGGAAACCGTGGCACAGGCGGTGCGGCGCGTGCGGTTGCGCGCTGCGGCGGCTGAATTGTTGCGCGGAGGTGAGCCGATTGAGGCAATCGCCGCCCGGCATGGCTATCCCAATGTGTCCAGTTTTTCGCGTGCCTTTCGCGATCAAAATGGAATGAGCCCCGGCGCGTTTCGGGAGCGTGGCTTTGTCACGCCCCAGCCGTTGTCCGAGACACTGCCACGACAAAAGGAGTTTACAATGTACGACATCGACATCCGCGATATGCCCGCCCATCGCCTCGCTGCGATTGCGCATCTGGGCGATTATATGAAAGTGAACCAAGCCTTTGGCAAAGCCGGTGCCGTGCTTGGCGCGCGCGGGATGATGCAACAGGCGGGGCCGATGATTGGCGTCTATCTGGACGATCCGTCCTCGGTGCCTTTGGACGCGCTGCGCTCCTATGCGGGGATGAGTGTGCCGGAGGGGGCGTTGATCGAAGATCCGTTGGAAGAGATCGCTTTGGTCGGCGGAAAATATGCGGTTTTGCGCTATGTTGGCCCCTATGAGGGCCTGTCCAATGCCTATGCCACGCTGTTTGGGTCGTGGTTGCCGCAAAGCGGCGAAGTGCCTCGCGATGCGCCGCCTTATGAGCTTTATGAAAACACGCCGATGGACACAGCTCCCGAGGATTTGGTCACGCTGATCTGCGTGCCTTTGCAGTAAAAAATGCGCCCTGAGGATTGCTCCCCAGGGCGCGCGTCACCTCAACAGTCAGGGCCTCCCCGCCCCAGCCGGAGGAGATCAGCTCTTGGCGATCAATTCGGACTGGGCCACGATGACCTCAGCCTGTTTGATCGACGCGATGTCAACGAGCCGGCCTTTGTACACGGTCGCGCCTTCGCCATTGGCTTTGGCGATTTCCATTGCGGCCAAAATCTCGCGGGCCTCTGCGACGGCTTCCTCGGAGGGGGTGAACACCTCATTGGCCAAGGCGATCTGTTTCGGGTGGATCGCCCATTTGCCGACCATGCCCAATGTTGCGGAGCGGCGCGCCTGTGCGCGGTAGCCTTCGTCATCGGAGAAATCGCCAAACGGACCATCGACCGGCAACACACCATGGGTGCGACAGGCGGCGACGATGGCGGTCTGGGCCCAATGCCACGGATCGGAATAGTGGCGGGTGTCGCCGTGCAGCATGTAGTAGTTTTCTTGTGTGCCGCCGATACCCGTGGTTTGCATGCCCATGCTTGCGGCAAAATCCGCAGCACCAAGGCTCATCGCCACCATGCGTGGGGAGCTTGCGGCGATCGCTTCGACATGGGCAATACCCGCCGCCGATTCGATGATCACTTCGAAATTGATCCGCTTGGTCCGGCCCTTGGCGCGCTCAATTGCGGTGACCAAGGCATCAACGGCATAAATGTCCTCGGCACAACCGACTTTCGGGATCATGATCTGATCCAGACGTTCACCGGCCTGTTCCAAAAGATCGACCACATCGCGATACCAATAGGGGGTGTCGAGCGAGTTGATCCGCACGGCCAGCGTTTTCTTGCCCCAATCAATCGTGTTGATGGCTTCGATGATATTGGCGCGGGCGAGGTCTTTGTCGGACGGCGCGACAGAATCCTCAAGGTCGAGGTTGATCACATCCGCGTCCGATGCCGCCATTTTCGGGAACAGTTTGGTGTTTGAGCCTGGGCCAAAAAGTTGGCACCGGTTTGGCCGTTCCACGGGGGTGGGCTGAAGGCGGAAGGACATGTCGGTTCCTTTCGGTAACGATGTTTCTAAATTGATGTTCGCATTGATATAATCTTGCGCAAATATCCGCAAGAGTCATTTTGCTCCTGCGGCAAATCCCGCATCAGTCCGCAAACCAAGTTTATTTTTTGCCTATTTTGTACACATAAGAAAGTATCTCCCGAGAATATGAAATAAATGATGTATTTATCCCAAAAGGACAGCGTTGCTGCCCAATTTTCGAAGCACATTGCAGCGATTCACCAGCACACTCATTCAAACGCAACTGGAGAGCTGCCATGATTGAAACGCCATACCTTCTTTTCCTCGGTGACGCCCCTGACCAACTGGCCGCAAAAGTGGCGCAGGGGATCAAGGACTGGCGCCCGGAATTTGCCCTTGGTCAATTCCGTATGGAGGGCTGCAAAGCCGATATGAAATTGCCCGACATGGACCTCACCGAGGCCAAAGCGGCGGGCGCAAAGACGCTGGTGATCGGTGTGGCCAACCGAGGTGGCGTGATCAGCCCGGCTTGGAAAAAAGTTCTGATCCAGGCGCTGGAGGAGGGGTTCGATCTGGCATCGGGCCTTCATAACCTGCTGCGCGACGAGGAAGACCTCGTCGCCGTGGCCAAAGCCTGCGGTCGCACGTTGCATGACGTGCGTGTCCCTTCGGTGAAATACCCCATTGCCAATGGCGTAAAGCGGTCCGGCAAACGCTGTTTGGCTGTTGGCACCGATTGTTCGGTGGGGAAAATGTACACCGCGCTGGCAATGGACGCGGAAATGCGCGCTCAGGGAATGAAATCCACCTTCCGCGCCACGGGTCAGACCGGCATTCTGATCACCGGCGACGGCGTTCCTTTGGACGCGGTTGTGGCCGATTTCATGGCGGGATCGATCGAATATCTGACGCCCGACAATGACGATGATCATTGGGATTTGATTGAGGGTCAGGGCAGCCTGTTCCACGTCTCATATTCTGGCGTGACCATGGCTTTGGTTCATGGCGGTCAACCGGATGCGCTGATCCTGTGTCACGAACCGACCCGCGAACATATGCGCGGCCTGCCGGGATATGCTTTGCCGACGCTTGAAGCGCTGCGCGATGTGGCGCTGACCTTGGCCAAAGTGGCAAACCCGGACTGTGTCGTGGTTGGCATCTCCGTGAACACCCAACACATGTCCGAAGAAGAGGCTGTCGCCTATCTCGGGCGGGTTGAAGCCGAGATGGGCCTGCCCGCGGTCGATCCGTTCCGCCATGGCGCGGCGCGTCTGGTCGCAGCATTGGCGAACGTCTAAGATTAAACGAGGGCGTCTTCGGGCGCCCTCATGTTTAGGCCCTCATATTTGTTAGGGAAGAGTTCATGACCAAGCTCACCGTCACCTCCGAGAGTTTCCGCTTGGCCGAGGTCTTTACCATCTCGCGCGGGTCGCGCACCGAGGCCAAAGTCCTGACCGTGCGCGCCACCGATGGCGATCTGATGGGGTGGGGCGAATGCGTGCCCTATGCGCGCTATGGCGAAAGCCTTGAGAGCGTCACGGAGGAAATCATGACGCTGCCCGAGGACATCACGCGCGCGACCCTGCAAGAGGCGCTTCACCCCGGTGCCGCGCGCAACGCGGTGGATTGTGCGCTTTGGGATTTGGAAGCAAAGCGGGCCGGAAAACGCGTGTGGCAGATGTTGGGCCTGCCCGCGCCGATCCCGATGATCACCGCTTACACGCTCTCGCTCGGCACGCCCGAAAGCATGGAGGCCGCTGCCGCCAAACATGCTCATCGGCCGCTGTTGAAAATCAAACTCGGCACGCCCGATGACATGGCCCGCCTTGAGGCGGTGCGTCGCGGCGCGCCAAAATCGAAAATTATTGTGGACGCGAACGAGGGGTGGTCCGCCGAGGTCTATTCGGACCTTGCGCCGCATTTGGTGCGGCTTGGCGTGCAGCTTGTGGAGCAACCCTTGCCTGCGGGGCAGGATGATATGTTGGCGGAGATTGCGAGACCCCTTCCGGTCTGCGCCGACGAATCCTGTCATGATCGGGCGAGTCTCCCGGAGTTGAAGGGCAAATACGATGTCATCAACATCAAGCTCGACAAAACCGGGGGGCTCACCGAGGCCTTGGAATTGCGCAATGCGGCAAGGGCCGAGGGCTACGGCATCATGGTCGGCTGTATGGTCGGGACGTCTTTGGCGATGGCACCTGCGGTGCTTGTCGCCCAAGGGGCGCGCGTTGTGGACCTTGACGGACCTCTGCTTTTGGCCGAAGACCGTGCCGAACCATTAAAATTCGACGCGGAGGGCGTTCACCCGCCTGTTCGCGCGCTTTGGGGCTAAGCCCCGTCATTTAAGGAGATCATGATGACGCGCACCGTCTATGTGAACGGCGAATACCTGCCGGAAACCGAGGCCAAAGTATCCATTTTCGACCGTGGCTTCCTGATGGCGGATGCGGTGTATGAGGTCACATCGGTGATCGGCGGCAAGTTGATCGACTTTGCCGGCCACACCGCGCGTCTCGAACGCTCGCTGTCTGAACTTGAGATGGGGTCGCCGGTGACCATGGACGAACTGTTGGCGATCCACCGTGAATTGATCGCGAAAAACAACATCGACGAGGGTGGTGTCTACCTTCAGATCACCCGTGGCGCGGGCTCCGATCGCGATTTCGTCTGGCCGGACCCCGAAGAGGTGCCGGGTGGCATCGTGCTTTTCACCTTCGCCAAGCCGCTTTTGAATTCCAAAACCATGGACGAGGGCATCAAGGTGATTTCCGTCGAGGACCTGCGTTGGGGCCGTCGCGACATCAAAACCACCCAGCTTCTCTACCCGTCTTTTGCCAAGATGCAGGCGAAACGCGCCGGGTGTTCAGATGCGTGGCTGGTTGAAGATGGCTTTGTGACCGAGGGCTACGCCAACAACGCCTATATCGTCAAAGATGGCACGATCATCACCCGCCAACTGTCCAGCGACATCCTTCACGGCATCACCCGTGCCGCGATCCTGCGCTTTGCCGAAGAGGCGCAGATCAAGGTCGAGGAACGTCCCTTTACCATTGCCGAGGCGCAAGAGGCGGATGAGGCATTCGTGACCTCCGCGACCGGGTTCTCCCAGCCGGTGATCGAGATCGATGGCGCGATGATTGCCGATGGCAAACCGGGCCCGATCGCCAAACGCCTGCGTGAGATTTACGTCGAAGAGATGCTGAAAACCGCGATCTGATCATATTGTTTTCATGTAAAAGGCACCGTCTCTCGCGAGGCGGTGCCTTTTTCGTGTCTTACCGTCGGGGTCAGGCCCTGGGTGCCTTGAAAGTCGCGCCTTTTATAGGAGGATTTCAAAAATACTCGACGGATCGGCTGGCAAATCCGCGGCGGTGATGCCATTGAGCACAGCCACTGTTTCACCCAGATAGGTAACCGCAAGCCCCTCAGGCGTGTCAGAAAAACTCAGTTCTTCGTTGGTCAATTCCTGAAGATTGTCGCCATAGACATCCACAATGAGCTTGTCCTCAGTCAGGTCGAAATCGGTGACGGTGACCGCGGTTTCCGTAATATCGCGCTGGAAGGCGGCGGCAATCGAGTCGGTCCCGGTGCCGCCGGCGACCTGATCGCCATCATCGGCGAAAATCACATCATTGCCCGCGCCACCGATCAAGTGATCGGAGGTATCGCCGGTCTCAGGCGGAAGATTGCCCGAGGTGGCGAGCTCATCCACGACGTCATAGCCATAGAGAATGTCGTCACCCTCTCCGCCGCTCAAAACATTCGCACCCGAGATATCGACAATCGTATCATTCCCTTCTTGGCCAAGCACCGTGTCATTGCCGCCTTGCAAGTAGATCTGGGCGTTGTCTTCCAGATTGCCGGCGGTCAGGCCAAAGCCATAGGTGTCATCCCCACCGCCAAGCTCAATGCGATCATCGCCCCAGCCGCCTTCGGCAATATCGTTACCCGTCCCAGCGTAGATGAAATCGTTTCCGCCATTGCCGGCGAGGGTGTCATCTCCGCCTCCGCTGGTGATGGTGTCATCGCCACCGCCAGCAAAAATCGTATCATCTGATGAAGTGCCGATGATATATTCCCGCGCATCTGTACCGTTGAACACCTCGCCTTCGGTCACGGCGTGGTCGTATATCGCGTCATAATATCCAGCCACTCCGCTGGCGTAGATTGTTATATTTGGGAAATCGTCTTCGGTCAGCCCGGCAAGAACGGCCACTTCGGTCCCATCAATGTCGATGGCCAAACCGGCGTCGGTGTCGCGATAGGTGAGTGTGGAGTCGTTTTCTGGGGTATGGAGTTCGCCCGACGTGAGGTGGCTGAGATCCCGGCCCAACCACTTGATGATAAGATCATCTTCGTCGGTGTTGAAATCGGTGATGAAAACGCTGTCAGTGTCCCCAGACTGAAACAGGCCAAAGGTATCGGCGCCCGCGCCGCCGGTCATTGTGTCGCCATCGTCACCCACGATGTAGTCATCGCCGTCATCGCCAAACAACATGTCCGGGGCCTCTGTGCCCTTGACATCCTCGCCAAATATCCTGTCGTCACCGTCTCCGCCGTGGAGGATATTTGCGCCAATCTCGTCGATCATCAGGTCATCGCCCGCGCCGCCGTCGATGTAATCATCGCCGGTTTCCATATATCCGGAGCCAGTTATCTCATCATCACCCGACGAAATCCCTGAATAATCGTTGCCCTCGCCCAAGAACAAATAGTCGTTGCCATAGCCGCCCTCGACGGTGTCATCGCCCTTGCCGCCATAGATCACGTCATCGCCACCCTTGCCTTCGACATAATCGTCGCCCGACCCGGCGTGAGCCCAGTCATTGCCGGAGCCAAGCGAGATTGTGTCGTTGCCGCCATAGCCCTGAACAAGGTCATCACCGCCGTTGGTGACAATCTCTTCGCCGCCCATGGTGCCAAGAATTTCCTCGCTCTCCTCCGTGCCTTCATAGGCGTCGTCCGTCGAAGCCATTTCGATCGTTGTTTCCGGTGTGGGCTGTTCTGGCATATCCTCTATCGGATCGTCATCCGTCTCTGTGTCGTCAGACGAGTCCCCGAGATCCAAAGCGTAAACCGCGCCGATCAGCATTGGCAAAGCAAGCAGTGCAAGAAGCATTTTCAAATCCTTGAGCTTGTAAAAATTCGGTGTTGGAAAAATCGAAAAACACCCTTGTTCGGCTATTTCAGAGCGGGGTGTTTTGGTCAATAAACTATTAATATTACACTGGGTTACGCGCAACAATCTCTCAAATTTCGCGGGATTGTTGCGCGAGGGAAAGCTATGATTTGTCAGCTTCGCCTACGTTTTCGGCAAAAGCCGTTTTGAAGGCGGCGTGTTGTTCGGCGCTGGCTTCTGTCTGAGACTGGGCTTTCCAGTCCTCATAGGGCATGCCGTAATACAGCTCACGCGCCTCGTCTTTGCTCATTTCAATACCGCGCTCATTGGCGGCTTCTTGCACCCAACGCGACAGGCAATTGCGGCAAAACCCGGCCAGATTCATCATGTCGATGTTTTGCACATCGGGGCGCTTTTCCATCAAATGCGCGCGTAAGGTACGAAAGGCGGCGGCCTCAAGTTCGATCATGGTTTTTGCGTCGATTTGGTCCATTTGACTTATCCTTTCACACGTTTTGCATAGGCGGCTTTGTTCATGTCGCGGACATCTACAGAGAGGCTGCCGACATTGGGCAGCACCGCATCCATCGCGTGCAACACGATGTCGGACAGTCGTGCCTTGGTGTCATCGGCGCGTCCGGCCAAAAGGTAAAGCGTGGCATGGGCGAAGGTCTGCGGTTCGGTTCCGATGTGGAAATAGGGTTGCGGTCGGGCGCGGATTTTGAGTGCGGGCGCGTTGATTTCGACATCCAAAATCAGCGCGTCAAACACGGATTTACAGAGCAAATCAATGTCAAAGCTGTCTTCTAAACCAGCGGAAAAATCAATCACGACATGGGGCATGGGTTACAGTCCTGTTGCTTTGAGGGTCTCGGTTAAAATCGGTGCCAAAAGCCCCGCCCAACGGAGCTGATCCGCCTCAGTTTCGATCAGATCAGAGCGCAGTTCAATCAACAGGTTGAGCCGTCCGTGTTTGAGCGCATGGATGTCAATCGCATCGCCGGGGAGGTGGCCGTCATAGGGTTCGTTGTCGCCAATCACCAACCGTTCACCGCGCTGCTCAACCTCGGCTTTCAAGGTCGGTGAAGCCTCCAGCGCCTTGATAAACGGGTCGGTGAAGCGGCGATCATAGGCCGACAAGATGCCGATTTGCCACGGGCGGGGCGGGCGGGTTTTGAGTTGCGGCGTAAAGGAATGCACCGCACAGATCACCACGTTGTCACGCTGTGCGGCAAGCGCTTCATACGCCATATGATAGGGGCGATGATAGGCGTTGAGGCGGCGTTCGACTTCTGCGGCGTCAGCATTGCGATTGCCGGCAATGATCGTGCCATCGTAGATTTTCATCACCAAAGTCGGGTCGGTTTCGCCACGATTTGGGTCGATCACAAGCCGCGAAAAATCGGTTTCGATGCTGGGGCTGTTCAACAGGCGCGCCAATTCCCGCGTGACCCCACGCGCGCCAATGTCATAGGCAATATGGCGCTGCATGTCGGCCTCAGAGATGCCAAGATCGCCGCCCAATTCCTCAGGCACGCGGTTCGTCGCGTGATCGCAGGTCACCAGAAACCGACCTGGACGATCCGCGCCAAAGATGAGAAATGGGGTTTTTTCGGTCATTTTAACGTCACCTTGCCATGTCATTCCCCAATACGCGCTTTGATGGGAAAGGGCCAGTTGTGCCGCAAGGCCATTTGCGGCATAGAGGGGGTGGCCCGCCGCGAACCTACAAGAACCGAGAGGATTAAAGGCATAATGAGACGCCTTCGGAATGTGAAAATCGTGGCCACTTTGGGCCCCGCTTCCAATGACTATACCACCATCCGCGCGCTGTCAGAGGCCGGTGCGGATGTGTTTCGTTTGAATATGAGCCATGGCGACCATGAAGAAATCCGTGCCCGCCATGCAATCATTCGCAAGATCGAAACCGATCTTGGTCGCCCGATTGCGATTTTGGCCGACCTACAGGGGCCGAAATTGCGGGTGGGTAAATTTGCCTCCGGTGCGCATGATTTGGAGGAGGGCGACAAGTTCCGCCTCGATCTGGACGCGGCGGATGGTGATGGCAAACGCGTGCAACTGCCGCACCCCGAAATTTTTGCCGCCCTCAAACCCGGCGCTTCGCTGTTGGTCAATGATGGCAAAATTCGCCTGACCGTCGAAGATTGCGGCAAAGATTACGCCAATTGCGTTGTGGTGGTTGGCGGGACGATTTCGAACCGCAAGGGCGTGAACGTTCCCGATGTGGTGTTGCCGCTGGCCGCACTGTCGCCGAAAGACCTTAAAGATCTCGAATTCGTCTGCGAACTCGGCGTCGATTGGGTGGCGCTGTCTTTTGTGCAGCGTCCCGAAGATGTGCTTCAGGCCAAGGAGCTGGTCAAAGGCCGCGCCTCGGTTTTGGCGAAGATCGAAAAACCCTCCGCCGTGGAGAGTTTTGATGACATTCTGGCCGTCTCTGACGGGATCATGGTCGCGCGCGGTGATTTGGGCGTGGAACTGCCGGTTCAGGCCGTTCCGCCAATCCAAAAACGCCTGACGCGCAAATGTCGCGCGGCGGCCAAGCCCGTGATTGTGGCGACCCAGATGCTTGAGAGCATGATCGAAAGCCCGATGCCAACCCGTGCCGAGGTCTCTGACGTGGCCACCGCCATCTATGAAGGCGCGGATGCGATCATGTTGTCGGCGGAATCTGCGGCGGGGAATTACCCGGTCGAGGCCGTGACCACGATGAGCAATGTGGCCAAAGAGGTCGAAAACGATCCGGTCTACCGCGATGTTTTGGATGCGTCCCGCTCTGGCACCAAAAAGAAAACCGTGGCCGATGCGATCGTGTCCGCCGCGCGTGAAATCGCCGAAACCACCGAGATCAAAGCCATCGTGTGTTATTCCGAATCCGGCACCACGGCGGCGCTCACCGCGCGCGAACGGCCGCATGTGCCGATCATTGCCATGACCTCGCGCCGGGGCACCGCGCGCAAGCTCTGCCTCTATTGGGGGATGCACTGCGTCATGACCGGCGAAGTCGAACGGTTCAAAATGGCGGTGGTCAATGCGGCGCGTGCGGCGCGGACCTCGGGCTTTGCCACAGAGGCCGACAAAATCGTCGTCATCGCTGGCATTCCGTTCAACCAACCGGGATCGACCAACATCTTGCGCGTCGCGCCCTGCGAGGAACGCTTGATTTTCAACACCGATCCCGAATAATGGCCGCAGCGTAAGGCCTTTCAAAGGAACGGCATGATGGATACGGATCTTTTTCTCGTGCTGGGCACCGCGATTTGTGTGCTCGCAGTTCCGGCCTTTGTCAGCGCCTTTTCCGACAGTCGTCCCCCACGGGGGGCGGCGATCATGGTGATGATCGGCGGCGGGCTTTTGGTCGCCGCCGTCACCAAACACCCCGGTGGATATGCCATCAACGACATCCCGGATGCCGTGATGCGGGTGATCGGGCATTATTTCTAAGCCCATCTGAAACTCAAGGCTTGCAAACACCCGAATTGGTCTGTATTTGCACGCGCTCATGGTGCGCGTCCGGCGAAATGGCATGCCGAGTCGCGCGTATAACCATCCGATCACTCGAATAAGGAGATGGAAATGCCAAAGATGAAGACAAAGTCGAGCGCTAAAAAGCGTTTCAAAATGACCGCCACTGGCAAGGTCAAAGCGGGTCAAGCCGGCAAACGCCACGGCATGATCAAACGCACCACGAAATTTATCCGTGACGCACGTGGGACCACCACGCTCTCCGCACCTGATGCGAAGATCGTGAAATCCTATATGCCGTACAACCGTTAATAGGGAGACACAGATATGTCCCGCACCAAAGGTGGTACCGTCACCCACGCCCGTCACCGCAAAGTCATCAAAGCCGCAAAAGGCTATTATGGCGCGCGTTCGCGTAACTTCCGCACAGCCACACAGGCTGTCGACAAGGCCAACCAATACGCCACACGCGACCGTAAAGTCCGTAAGCGTAACTTCCGCGCGTTGTGGATTCAGCGGATCAACGCCGCTGTGCGTAGCCACGACGAATCCCTGACATATTCCAAATTCATCAACGGCCTGTCCTTGGCTGGCATCGAAGTGGACCGTAAAGTCCTCGCCGATCTCGCCATCCACGAGCCGGATGCATTTGGGGCCATCGTCAATCAGGCGAAGGCCGCGCTCGCGTAAGCTCACTCCCTATTGGAGTTGAATTATTTAGGAAGCCGCGGACCTTAGGGTCTCGCGGCTTCTTGTCTTTTGGGCCTCCCGTGATACCAAGCGGGGAATAAAGCGTTCCGCCATAAACCTGACTCACGGGTTTATGGCGGAACGCCCACAACATTGATATGTCTGGCAGCGTCACGCCTTTCCCCTGTCTCAGGTTAAAGGCGTGACGCTTTAGGAAACTGAGGGTTCGGGATGGACGATCTGAAAAACAAATACCTCACCGCCATTCTGACGGCGGGGGACGAAGCCACGCTCGAAGACATTCGCCTTCAGGCCGTTGGCAAAAAGGGCGAAGTCGCTCTCAAGATGCGCGAACTGGGCAAAATGACCCCGGAAGAGCGCCAAGAGATGGGGCCGAAACTCAATGCTTTGAAAGACGAGATCAACTCTGCGCTGGCCGCCAAGAAGGTTGCGCTCGAAGATGCCGCTTTGGATGCGCGTTTGGCCGAGGAATGGTTGGACGTGACATTGCCGTCGCGCGCCCGCCGGCAAGGCACCCTGCACCCGATTTCGCGCGTTTCCGAGGAAATCTACGCCATCTTTGCCGATCTTGGCTTTGCCGTCGCAGAGGGCCCACAGATCGAAGACGATTGGCACAATTTCGACGCGCTCAACATCGCGCCGCATCACCCCGCGCGCCAAGAGCATGACACGTTTTACATGCACCGTGCCGAGGGTGATGATCGCCCGAACCACGTCTTGCGCACCCACACCAGCCCGGTGCAAATCCGTTCGATGATCGACCAGGGCGCGCCGATCCGCATCATCGCGCCGGGTCGGGTGTACCGGTCTGATTATGACCAAACCCACACGCCGATGTTCCATCAGGTCGAAGGCATGGCCATCGACAAAGACATCTCCATGGCGAACCTGAAATGGGTGTTGGAAGAATTCTACACCGCGTTTTTCGGCACCAAGGTCAAAACCCGCTTCCGCGCCTCGCATTTCCCCTTCACGGAACCCTCCGCCGAGGTGGATGTGCAGTGCAAATGGGAAAACGGGTCTGTCACGGTGGGCGAGGGCGACGATTGGCTCGAAGTCCTTGGCTCCGGTATGATGCACCCGAACGTGTTGCAAGCCGGTGGGATCGACCCGAAACAATGGCAAGGCTTTGCCTTTGGCATGGGGATCGACCGCTTGGCGATGCTGAAATACGGCATCCCCGATCTGCGGGCGTTTTTTGACTCAGACCTGCGCTGGTTGCGTCATTATGGGTTCAGTCCGCTGGGGGTTCCGACCTTGGCGGGGGGGATTCACGGGTGAGTTCGATAGACCTGCTTCTTGGCTTTGGCGGCTTGTTATTGACTGCGTTCGGTTATTTTTTTGGCCGAATGTTTAGCCAATCCGAGGCTGTCTTGGCTGAGAAACGCCGGGTATATGAGCAGTTCTTGGTAAAATGCCCGATGGCAGTGTCCTCGTATCGGGAATTTGATCCAAACCAAGATGCACTTGGAAACGATGTAATGCAGGAAGAGTTTGGGCGCCTGATGCTATATGCAAGCCCTGACGTAACTTTCGCAATCACACGATATATAGAAAAGTTACAGCTTGCCGATGAGCATTTGGGTCCAGACAGTCCGGCTTTGCATCCAATGTTCACGGATGCTGCCAAGGCTCAAAATGATATTGTTCTGGAGATGCGTCGCGATGCGCTTGGTTGGTCGATGTTTGGACATCGAGGAAAGACAAGGCTACCAACTGATCGAATGGAACAAGCGAAAAGGAAACTGCTATGAAACGTACAGTCTCCAAGTTCAAAGAGCATCTTGAAGCGGACGCCAGCCCCAAAATATTCTTTAGCTTTGCCCATCTGAGCGGCTAAAATGGAAGACACCCAAATGACCAACCCAAACGACAACATGGAAGACCTCCAAGTCACCTATCCGGGGGCGGGGACGTTCAAATTGGCCGACACGAAAGGCCGGGTTGAGCATCTCAACAGGTTGGTCGCGGCCAAACAAAAAACCGCCACTTGTCTGCCGTGGTCGGAGTTTGAGAACGACCAAGAGGCCCTGCCGCAAAAGGGGCGTTGCGACATCATCGCCAACTGGGACGGCACCCCCGCCATGGTCGTGCGCACGCTCACCGTTGAAAAAATCAAGTTTCGCCACGTGACGCCGCAACTGGCCATGGCCGAGGGCGAGGACAAGGACATCGAGGCCTGGCGCAAACGCACGGCCAAGGCCTTTGGCACGAAAGGCGTGTTGGACCGCGACACGTTATTGGTGTTTGAAACATTTGAACTGGTCGAGGATTTGAGCGTCCGCTGACGCCCCCTCCCATCGCAGGACACGCCCGCACAAAAGACAGCAGGCAAAGGAGATGACGACATGAAATTCACCCTCTCTTGGCTCAAAGAGCATCTGGAAACGGACGCCTCCCTTGATGACATTCTCTATGCGCTCACCGATTTGGGGCTTGAGGTCGAAGGCGTTGAAAACCCCCGCGATGCGTTGAAGGGGTTTAAATTGGTCAAGGTCCAGGAGGCCGAGCCACACCCGGACGCCGACAAGTTGCGCGTGTGCAAGGTCGAGACCGATGAGGGCATGACCCAGATCGTGTGCGGCGCGCCGAACGCGCGGGCGGGGATCACCGCCGTGCTCGCCAAACCCGGCATGTATATCCCCGGCCTCGACATCACCATTTCGGTTGGCAAAATTCGCGGCGTCGAAAGCCACGGCATGATGGCCTCGATGCGCGAGCTGAACCTGGGCGAAGATCACGATGGGATCATCGAGTTGGAGGGCGGCGAGATCGGCATGGAATTCGCGGATTATCTGGCCCAGACCGATCCGTCGAAAGTCGATCCGGTGATCGAGATTGCGATCACGCCGAACCGCCCCGATGCGCTTGGCGTGCATGGCATCGCCCGCGATCTGGCCGCACGGGGTCTTGGCACGTTGAAGCCGCTCAAGGTTGAGACCGTCGAGTCCACATTCGCCAATCCGATCTCGGTTGAGATCACGGAGGCGGCCAAGGATGGCTGTTACCTCTTTGGCGGGCGCTATATTCGCGGCGTGAAGAACGGCCCCTCGCCGATGTGGTTGCAGGACCGTTTGACCGCCATCGGTCTGCGTCCGATTTCCATTCTGGTCGATGTGACCAACTTCTTCACCTATGACCGCAACCGCCCGCTGCACGTGTTTGACGCGGCAACGGTCAAAGACGGCTTGGTGATTGATCGCGCCAAAGGCGGCGAGGAATTGTTGGCCTTGGATGAGAAGACCTACACAATGCCTGAGGGCGCGATGTGTATTTTCTCAGGCGGCAAAGTCGAGAGCATCGGCGGCATCATGGGGGGCGAAGAGACCGGATGTTCCGATGACACCGTGGATGTGTTTGTCGAAGCCGCGGTGTGGAACACGCTCGACATCGCCAAGGCGGGACGTGCGTTGAAAGTCAATTCGGACGCGCGCTATCGCAACGAACGTGGCATTGATCCGGCCTACAATATGCAGGCCTTGGATGATGCCACTGCGATGATCCTTGCGCTTTGTGGCGGTGAGGCCTCTGACGTGGTGATGGCCGGTGCCGTGCCTGATGTGTCTCGCGCTTATCGCCTTGATACCGACCGGGTGCAGAGCCTTGTTGGCATGGACATCGCCCCCGCACGTCAGGTTGCCATTTTGGAGAGCCTCGGCTTTGTCATGGACGGCGATATGGCGCAGGTGCCAAGCTGGCGTCCCGACGTGTTGGGCGAGGCCGATTTGGTCGAAGAGGTGGCGCGTGTTGAAAGCCTCACCCACCTTGCGCCGAAGGCCATGACCCGGCCCGCAGGCGTCGCCAAACCGATCCTGACGCCGATGCAGGTGCGCGAAAGTGCCGCGCGCCATCAAGCGGCGGCTTTGGGGTATAACGAATGCGTCACCTATTCTTTCGTGGACGAAAAATCTGCCAAACTCTTTGGCGGTGGGACGGATGCGGTGAAATTGGAAAACCCGATTTCCTCCGAGATGAGCCACATGCGCCCCGATCTTTTGATCGGTCTGTTGCAAGCCGCTGCACGGAATCAGGCGCGTGGCTTTGCCGATCTGTCACTGTTTGAATGCGGCCCTGCCTTTCATGGCGGTGAGCCGGGCGAACAGCATTTGCAAGTGGCGGGGCTTTTGGTCGGGGCCTCTGGTCCAAAAGACGTCCATGGCGCACGCCGGGTGATGGATCTTTATGATGCGAAAGCCGATGCCGAGGCGGTTTTGGCCGCCATCGGTGCGCCCGCCAAGGCGCAAATCCTGCGCGACACCTCGCCGTGGTTCCACCCTGGTCGGTCGGGCAAAATCTGCCTCGGTCCGAAAAAGGTCTTGGCGCAGTTTGGTGAATTGCACCCGAAAGTGCTCAAGGAAATGGGTGTCAAAGGCACGGCAATGGCCTTTACCGTCTATCTGGAAGAGGCACCTTTGCCGCGTGGCAGCAAAGTGGCGCGCTCGGCGTTTTTCACCAATGACCTGCAAGCGGTCGAACGCGATTTCGCCTTTGTCGTCGATAAATCCGTCGACGCGTTGGATTTGGTCAATGCGGCCGCAGGCGTCGACAAAGTGCTGATCGAAGAGGTCCGCGTGTTTGACGAATTCATCGGTGGCTCTTTGGGCGAAGACAAAAAATCGCTGGCGATCACTGTGCGCCTTCAGCCTGTGGATGCGACGTTGAAAGACAAAGATCTCGAAGAGATTTCGGCCAAGATCGTCGCCAAAGTTGAAAAGGCCACCGGCGGTACGTTGCGCGGCTGATCGGTCTTGAAATGTGAGGAGAGCGGCGTCTATTCGGCGCCGTTTTTCAATTCGACTATCGCGTATGGCACGTCGATGGTTTTCACGTCCTCGAACCGATAAGGCAGGGTGGCGCTGTGTTGTATCACCTTGGCGATCGCGTCTGGTTTGATGCCGTACTCGGCCAAAACCGCCTCAGACCGCGCGACCATGTCGCCACCGACCAGCACCACCGCAACCGTGCCCGGCGCGGGGACGCGGTTCGGTAGCGGGGCGAGGGCTTGCCAGTCTGGGCGATGATATTTCAGGTTGCCGACGAAATAGTAATTGCCGCTGATCACCGCGATCGGACCCTCGGGCAGGTCTGCGGCAATGGCCTGGGCCAGGACATCCACCCGCATCGAATCTGATCCGGCACCGCGCAGCCTTGTGTCGGCCATGGCGGCCAAGATCAGGACGGCCAAGGCGGCACAAACGCCCAAAATCGCGCGTTTCGTGCGCGGGCCGAGGCTTTGTGTGACCCAGATCATCAGACCGATGGAAAGTGGCACCAACATCGGCAACAGCCAACGCGGTTGAACATCGGTGACGCCAAATCCAACAACGGCTACTGCGCCCAATCCCAACCCGATCATCCCGGCCCGCATCAACCAAAGCGCCATAGGCATCGCGGGACCAAAGCGCAGAGCGGCGCGGCCTTGCGCCAAACGCGCGCCAATGAGGACCATAAGCAACAATGCCAGCGCCGCGAGCGTTTGAACGCCGTATTCGACCAGCCCCGCAAGCCATGTGGGCAGGGTCTCATATTTCGGCGGATAGTAGAATTTATAGGCCGAGGCCATGGTTTGATCCGAATGCAGGACCATCCACGCCATCGGTGCGATGAGGATCAGGGCTGCGACAAGCCCCGATTGCCAAAGGGTGCGCCACATTAGTCGAGCCCTGATCTCTGGCACAGTGAGGGCAGATAGGAACAGCGTCAGAGGGAAGAGCCAAAAGTTAAACTTGGCGAGCCCGCCTAAGCCTAGAGCCAGACCAAGCGCGATAGGGTGCCACGGCTTTGGCACCTCTGTCTGACGTGCCATCACCCAAAAAGTTGCGGCCATCGTTGCCAGCATGGCGATGCTATGCGATCCGGCGCGCTGCCCTTCCCAAGACACATTGGGCAAAAGCAACAGCGCAAGCGTGCCAAGCACCGCCGTTTGACACGGGAGAACCCGCCGCAAACCATCAAAAAACAGCGCATAGGTGATAAAGAGCAAGAGGTTTTTGGCCGCGGCGACGGCGAATGTATTGGCCCCAAACAGCGCAAACGCACCGGCTTGAATCCAATTATAAAGCGGCGCTTGTGGCCCGTAACCCAAGTGGACCTCTTGCGCCATGACGAACATTTCGGCCTCATCGACCTCGAACGACCCGCCCAGGACCGTTCGAAGTACAGTGTGGGTCGCGAAATAGGCAGCGATGATCCAAATGAAGAGCCGATCTTGCCGCATGGGTCCTCTGTCTCAGCGCCTGAAGGTGCGCCGGTTACTCCGGCCGCGCCGGGATGTTTTTCGCCCGATCAACCGCAGGACGGGCATAAAAGCGGGCGACATAGGCGGGCACGTTTTTCAAATCGTTATAGCCTGTCACCTCTTTTGCGCCATAGAAATCAAGCGCATTCAGCCAGGGCGCGATGGCCATATCGGCAATCGAATAGTCTCCCACAATCCAATCACGTCCCTCAAGTTGGGCGTCCACCACGGCCAAAAGGCGCTTGGCCTCACCGATGTAACGCTCGCGGGCAGTTGGGTCCTCCATCTTGGCGCCTGCGAATTTATAAAAGAACCCAAGTTGACCAAACATCGGGCCAAGGCCGCCCATTTGGAACATCAGCCATTGGAGCGTCTCATAGCGCGTCTTTGGGTCTTTGGAGAGGAATTTACCAGATTTTTCAGCCAGATAAATCAGAATTGCACCGGATTCGAACAATTCGATTTGCGCCCCATTCGGGCCGTTCGGATCAATGATGGCGGGGATTTTGTTGTTTGGGTTGAGCGCCAAAAATTCGGGACTTTTGACATCCGCATCGGCCAGGGTGACCAAATGCGGCTCATAGGCCAGCCCCATTTCCTCAAGCGCGATGGAGATTTTGACTCCGTTTGGTGTGGGAAACGAATAGAGCTGAATTTTTTCAGGCTCGGTTGCGGGCCAGCGGGCGGAAATCGGGTGATTGACAGTCTGGGTCATCGAGGCTCCTGCGGTGAAGGGCTGGTTAATCTCCCCTAAGGTATTGCTGGAATGCCGAAAGAAAACCATTAAAGGATGTGCGTCAATGTGCTACGCAATGTGCGTCACTGCGTCGTTTGGACACGGCGGAATTGGTAAGAACGGGGACAGAGAATGTTCAAAGAATTTAAAGATTTCATCGCCAAAGGCAACGTCATGGACATGGCGGTTGGTATTATCGTTGGTGCCGCCTTTACTGCGATCGTCAGCTCCATGGTCGCCGACCTGATCAATCCGTTCATCGGGCTGTTCACCGGCGGTTTGGATTTCACCAACAACTATCTGGTGCTGTCCGGCGAGGTGCCCGCGGGCGCGTCTTTGGACGCGGCCCGCGAAGCGGGTGCGGCGGTGTTTGCCTATGGG
>ERZ1673962.335-NODE-335-length-35518-cov-5.000169_pt1 | contig 35518 bp, 38 predicted proteins | sample MGYA00580188_ERZ1673962 | MGnify/ENA primary metagenome ERZ1673962 (study PRJEB41334, sample SAMN05608104) | rock metagenome | biome: terrestrial subsurface; feature: shale formation; material: shale | place: USA: Pennsylvania ... | reverse complement strand
GCCGGGATTTTATCGAAAAAACCAAGCACAAGTATCTGGAAATCAGCGATCAGCAAAAGGGTTTTGTCCAACCACCCCTGACTTGGCCGCATCAGAAGATCAACCCCGTCATTTCCTTGCCCCACCCAGGCGAGACGCCGCTGAATCTGGTCGATATCCGCAATCTGATCACGCAGCGTTCCAGTGTGCGCGAATATGCTGAAAAAGCCCTGAGTCTGGCGGAATTGTCTTACCTGCTCTGGGTTACACAGGGGATCAAACTCATATACGGGCATCAGGTTACCTTGCGTACCGTGCCTTCTGCAGGAGCCAGGCACGCCTTTGAGACGGTGCTTCTGATTAATCGTGTTGGAGAGCTTGACGCGGGCATTTATCGATACCTGCCGATAGAGCACCAATTGGAAACCATCTCGATTCAACCCGATCTGGCGGGTCGATTCGCTGCCGCCTGTTTCGGTCAGGCTATGATCATGCATTGCGCGGTGGCTTTTTTGTGGGTCGCCGTGCCGTATCGCATGACGTGGCGCTACGGGGAGCGGGGGTATCGTTACCTGCATCTCGACGCCGGACACGTGTGTCAGAATCTTTATCTCGCTTCAGAAACTATCGATGCCGGAACATGTGCCGTAGGGGCCTTTGACGACGATGCCCTGAATAATCTGCTGGGACTGAATGAAGAAGAAGCCTTTGTCATCTATCTTGCGACGGTTGGAAAGAAAACGGATGCAAGCTGACAATCAAGACGTGGTTTTTTCTGGATTGCGTATTTTTTATACTCGCCACCTGTGTTACAATTCCGTCGAAAAATTCAACTCATTAAAAACGCCAAAACCGTGCGTCTCGGTGAGTGGCGATAGACGGGGCTGCATGGATATAAAGGATATGATTATCATGGTGGCCATGACTGCCGAGCGGGTTATCGGCCGCCGCGGGCATTTGCCCTGGAATATTCCCGAAGACCTTGCCCTGTTCCGCAATATGACCCTCGGACATGCTCTGATAATGGGGCGGCGAACCTTTGACTCGATCGGCAAACCCTTGCCGGGACGGACCAACATCGTCGTGAGTCGCAGTATGAAACCGGTCGACGGGGTGATCGTGTGTCGCGATTTTGCCCAGGCAGTGGAGCGGGCCAGGCGTCTCAAAGGCAAGGTTTTTTTCATTGGCGGCTACGAGATTTATCGCCAGGCCCTTCCTGTTGCCGGGCGCATGTCCGTATCCTGGATCAAAAAAGACTACGCCGGCGATTGCCGGTTCCCCGATTACGACCAGGAGGACTGGTCAGTCGAAGAACAACGGGATTATCCGGAATTCCTGCATGTGGTTTATCGCCGTAAATGCACGGACGTCAGTTTATCGAAGGGACCGTTCGGGAAATCGCGACTTTCAGGGCATGGTGTATGAAAAATCCTAAGAAGGCACCTGTCGAGGTGGGGCCCATCAGATGCGAGCAAGGTCCGGGTTATGCCCGGGTAACAGCCTCGGTCGATGGCGGCTCCGTCTGGTTTGAAACCACGGACGGTTCCCTCAGGGCTGCGCCTGAGGCATTTGCCAGCGCCCTGCTGGTTCCGGCCATGGCATTGGGGCGGGATCTGACTTTCAGCGATGGTCTGGATGCCCGGTGGATGCATGGTGCAGAAAGGCTGCAGCAGTATTTTCACCGATGGTGGGGATATGAAAAAATCGCCCTGCACACCGCTTCTCAGCATGTTGCAGCCAAGGGCAAGGAGGGGCGCCGGGCCCTGTTGTTTTCGGCGGGGGTCGATGCTTTCCACAGCCTTTTCCAGGGACCTGAGGCGGAGGTCCTGGTTTTTGTCCACGGGTACGATATTCCTCTTGCCGACCAGTCTCGGGCGCGCCTGATGGAAAAGACGCTGCGCGAGGTGGCGGCAGCTTGTGGTCGGCAGGCGGTGGTGATCCGTACCAATCTGCGCCAGCACCCGGTAGCCGGGCGTCGCTACCGGCATGCCTTCGGCGGTGCCCTGGCGGCCATCGGGCACCTGCTGGCGGGGGTCGATGAGCTGGTGGTATCGTCCAGCATATCGCTTAGCGACGAACGTCCCTGCGCTTCGCGCTGGGATATCGATCCCCTCTGGTCATCGAACGAAACGCAAATCGTTCATTTCGGTGCCGATGTCATGCGTAACGACAAGTTGCGTTCGATCATGGAACAACCGTTGGTGCGGCAGCATCTGAGGGTGTGTTTGCAGGACACCGGTGCATTAAATTGCGGGGTGTGTGAAAAATGCCTGCGCACCATGCTGGTGTTGGAACAAGCCGGTTGTCTGTCAACTTTCCGCACCTTCGATCTTTCCGGGCTCAGCATGGCAAGTCGTATCGACCGATTGTCCTTTCTGAAAGAACCCCAATATGTTCTGCCTTTTTACGAAGACCCCCTGCGTCTTGGCTTGCCTGACGATCTGGCACGGGCAGTCAAGGCCCTTATGGTGCGTTCCCGAAGGCTAAAGCCTCTGCAGGTTTTGGGGCGTCGCGTGCCTTTGACTGTCTCTGCACTGCTGCTGCCCTTGCCTTGGAGACAGCGTCTGGCCGGTGTGCTAAGGGGGGGGCGTCATAGGGAAAAGGGGCGCAGATAAGTGCTGTGTAGTATGGATTCATTATCGGCCCGGAGAGAAAAGTCGCCGGGGCTTATTCTGCAGGAGGAACGTCCCCGTATGGATTTTTTGAGCATCAGCCAACCGAGCAGGGAAAAAACAGCTACCGGCTGGCGCGTCAGTGCTTCCGTTGGCGGAGATAGTTTATGGTTCGAAAGTCCGGATTTGCCGCTGCATCCCTCTCCCGAGGCGTTTGCCGCTGCCGGGATTATGCCGGCCATGTTGGCGGGAATGGATCTGCGGATCGATGCTTCGCTCGACGATCTCTGGTGCAAGCAGGTTGCAAAGGCCATGACGGTTTTCCAAGGCTGGTGGGGCTACCGTCCCGCAGAAATTCTGGCGCCGAGAGTGGCGTTGTCTCAGCCGTCAGAGCAACGGCATGCGCTGCTTTTCTCTGGTGGGGTCGATGCTTTTTATACATTGCTCCAAGGCCAATTTCCGGTGCGGGATATGGTCTGGATCCATGGCTTCGACCTGCCTCTGGATCGTACCGAGCCGGCGATGGCGGTCGAGGAAAGGTTGCGTCGCCTGGCTGCCGAACAGGGGATGCGGTTGATCGTTGTGCGGACCAATTTCCGCAGGCACCCATTGACCGGACGGCGTATCCGGGATAACCAGATCGGTTTGCTGGCCGCCGTCGGTCACGTGTTGCCCCAGATCAGCCATGTCATCGTTTCCTCGACTATCCATCGGAAAAACGATGTGCCCCATGCGACCCACTGGCTGACCGATCATCTGTGGTCGTCGGCGCGGCGACAGTTTGTGCATTTCGGGGAAGATGCCTCTCGAAACGATAAGCTGCGTGCCATCATGGACGAGCCGCTGGCGCAGAATTACCTGAGGGTCTGTATCGACCAGGGATGTGAAAAGAATTGCGGGCGTTGCGAAAAATGCCTGCGCTGCATGGTTGTCCTGAAATCGCTCGGCCGTCTGGACCGGTTTCGGGTGTTTCGGGATACCCGCCATCTGGTCGAAGATATCGATGCTCTCCCGTTTTTCAAATATGCCGATATCGCTTCCCATTATCAGGAGGCTCTTGACCGTGGCCTTGCTGGAGAATTGAAGCGGGCGGTTCAGGGCCTGGTCGATCGGACCCGTATCAGTCTGTATTTCCGCCCTTTGGGGATTCGTGCCACCCGCGCAGCCATTCAGTTGATCATGCCCAAGCCTTGGGGGCGGCGTCTCGGGGGATTTTTCCAGTCCTGGAGCAAAAAAAAGAAACCCGGAAAAATCTGAACGGGGTCTGCCGTCGAGCGAGCTTTTATCCGCCCCGGTTCGACGTTGCATCGATGGTGAGCATGGTGTTGCCGAGGTCCTCTTCAAGTCTGTTCAGAATATCCGTCAGGCCGGCGTTCCATGCTTCAACCAGGGCTTCGGTTTCATGGCCGGCCAGCGGGACGTCACTGTGGTAGTCCTGCTGAAGCTGGACGGGATGGTCTGTGGTATGTCGGTCGAGCAGCATGAATGAGATGGCGAGTCTGGCCGATGGGGATTTCGAGCTGTAATCACCGTATAATTCGGTGATGCGTCCCTGCAGCAGAAAATCGGGCGGCAGCGGGCCGGCTGACGAACTGACGCTTGCAAACAATCCGCTGTCCGACAACCAGTGCACCACCTCTTCCTGCACCAGGTTGGCCGGCGCTACCAGAAAATCATGGTAAAAATCCGTTTGATATTGCGACGGGCTTTGCCGGTAGACAAAGCTGCGGCCGTTAAACCGCGGTGAAATACGCATGGGCACCACCTGCAAAATCGCTGAACCGACGGCTGATGGCGCTTTTGCAGGTCGTGGTGCCGATAAGACGTAACTGGTTTTTGCCGGCGGCCGATGGGCGAGACGCATGCAACCGCCCAGAACACATGCGGTCAGCAGCAGAAACAATAAGGACCGGAACGGTATCGAATTCATCACCGGGGCTCCACGGGGGCGGGCGGCGCGCCGAAAATCACCTGGGACGGATAGGCGCGGGCATTTTCGGACATATCGAGGAGGTTTTCCGAGGTCTGCCGGAAGTTTTCCAGAGTGGTTTCGATGGTTTGCTGCTCGGCGGTCAGCAGGGCGCTCATCTGCCGCAGACTTTGGCCGAGGGGAGCCAGGTCCCTGGGGAGTTCGGTGGCCAGATTCTCGAGTTGGCGGGAACTGCGCGTCAGGGAGCTGGACAGTTCCGGGAGCGTGGCAAAGAACTGTTGCAGGGGCGCCCTGCCGCTGGCCAGCAAGGCGTCGATATGTTTATTGGTGGCGCGCAGCTCCTTCAGCAGAGCCACGGATTGATCGCTGATCTGGGCCACATGGGCTTCCTCCATGGCCCGGTTGAGAGCCTTGATGGCCTGCTCGATGCCTCCGCTCAGCCCTGCGATGTCAAGGCTGTCGAGCCTTTTAAGGATTTTGTCGATGGCCTCGGTGTAGCGTGTGATGGTGCTCGGTGCCGAGGGGATGTAGGGATAGGCCGGCTCCCAGTCGATTTCCAGGCAAGGGGCCTGCTCGGGCGGCAGGTAATCGGCTTCCAGAAACGCCAGCCCCGTTACGCCCTGAAAAGCCATGCGGAAACGCAGTCCCTGATCGGTTTCCTCCTGCAATCCTCGTTGAATGACCTCGGCCGTACGTCCGAGGGAGCGCGACAGCAGGGCGATGCGCACCAGCACGTAACGTTTGTCGGTGTGGTAGATCGAATCGACGAGGGTGATGGCCTCAACCTTACCGACCTGAACGCCGCGCAATTTCACTGCCGAACCGATATCGAGGCCCTGCACCGATTCGTCGAAATAGGTCTCGACCAGGATCTGTTTTTGGAACAGGCTTCCCGCACTCAGTACAATGATTGCCGTTGCTGCAATGGCGATGGCGCAGATAACGAACAGTCCGATTTTGAGATAGTTGGCTCGTTCACTCATGGGAGGATTCGCTTTCCTCTTGGACGACTTCCGGGATCGTTTCCCGGCGGAAAAAGGCCTGCACTCGGGGGTTGTCGCTGGCATCGCGCAACCGCTTCGGCGGACCGGAAGCGATAATGCCCTTGGCCTGCCGGTCGAGCATGATAACCCGGTCGGCGATGGCATAGATGCTGGGCAGTTCGTGGGTGACGATGACGAACGTCATGTTCAGACTTTCCGCCAGTTGCAGAATGAGCTGGTCCATTTCTGCCGATATGACGGGATCGAGGCCGGCCGTCGGTTCATCCAGAAACAGGATTTGCGGATCGAGCACCATGGCGCGGGCAATGGCTGCGCGCTTGCGCATGCCACCGCTCAATTCCGACGGCATATAGTGGCCGTATCCCCCCAGACCGACCATTTCCAGTTTCATGACGGCGATCAGATCCATGGCCCGGTCGGGCAGTTCGGTAAATTCTTCCAGGGGCAGGCGTACGTTCTCCATCAGGGTCAGCGATCCGAACAGGGCACCGCTTTGATACATGACGCCGAAAGAGCGTAGAAGCTCACGGCGCCGGGTTCCTTCGGCTGTTGCCATATCGCGACCGTTGATCAGGACTTGTCCCGCCAGTGGCCGATAAAGTCCGATCATGTTTTTCAGCAGGGTGCTTTTACCGCATCCCGATCCCCCCAATATGATAAAGATCTCTCCACGATCGACGTTGAAAGAAATGTCCCTCAGAACCACGCTGTCGCCATAACCGACCGCCAGATCTTTAACCTCGATTACCGTATCCTGTACTTTTCCCGGCATGTTTTTCAGATCCCCAGAAAATAGTAAATCACAGCGAACAGGCCGTCGGCGATCACGATCAGGATGATGCCGGAGACCACCGCCCGGGTGGCCGCATCGCCAACGGCACTGGCACTGAGGCGTGTTTTGAGGCCGTAAAGACAACCGACCCCGGCTACGATAAGGGCGAAGGCCAGAGTTTTAAACAGCCCTCCTGCAAGATCGACCAGATTGACCGCCGACTTGACCTGATTGATGTAGGTAATCAGGGGGTAGCCCAGGGAACGCAGCACCACCGCTCCGCCGACCAGGCCCATCAGGTTGGCGAACAGACTCAGCAGGGGGAGGATTATGACGGTCGCCAATACCCGCGTAACGGCAAGAAAGGGGACCGGCGCCAGCCCCATGGTCGTCAGGGCGTCGATCTCCTCGTTGATTTTCATGGTCCCCAATTCCGCGGCAAAAGCGGAACCGGAGCGTCCCGCCAACAGCAGCGCTGTCATAAGGGGGCCGAGTTCGCGCAGCATGGATAGCGCCGTGAGGTTGGCGATATAGATTTCGACACCGAACTGGCGCATGGGAATGGTCGCCTGGAAGGCCATGATCAGACCGATGAGAAAACTGATCAAGCCGACGATAGGCAAGGCGTTGACGCCGGCTTTTTCCGCCACCAGCCAGACTTCCGGCCAGCGAATCGAGCGGGGATGTCGGGCGGCCTGCAGCAGTGCCACAGTCAACTCGCCCGTAAAACAAACCATATCGAGCAGTCCCCGCCAGGCCTGGCAGGCCAGACGTCCCACCTCTTCCGGCAGACAGCAGGGGTGGGGCCGGCTGCTGTGTATTTCCAGGAAGTCTTCCGGGCGGTAAAGGGACCACAGGCGAGCGAATTCTTCTTTCAATCCCCATAGCTTGAACTGAGCCGCGCGCTTGAGCTGTTTGCGTGCCAGTTCCATCAACAACCCGATGCCGGCCCCGTCGCAATAGGATATCTTATCCGCCTGGATGCACAGATTTTGTGGGGCCTCCTTTTCGATATAGTCGACAAGGGGATGCCATAAAAGGGCTACGGCAGCGGCATCGAGCTTCCCCTCGAGAGCCAGAATCATGGTCTCGTCACCCTGTTCCACTATTCGGCAGACGTCCCCGGGCAGATCGGGGCAGGCTGGATGTCGGGTCGCTGTCTCCATGCATCTTCCTGTAGGAACGAGGCCGGCCGGCTACCTGTGTAGATAAAGGTCCGCCGGGATTCCCGGATCAGCGGGTGATACGCCAGCTGCCGTCCGGTTGCCGGCATGCCGTGCCGTATGCCTGCTGCTGTTGTCCGCCAATGACGACGTTCTGCAAATATTCGCGGCAGTACTGACCGCTGGGGGTCTGGTAGGTTTCGATGGGCGTTATGCTGCCGTAATTTCCCGAATCGGGATTGCGCCAGGTGGTCGACTGGCGGGTGGGAGTGTATTCCAGGGCATACTGGGCGTTTTGCCGCATGGCGACCTGGTCGGCGCGATCGAGGGATCTTCCGACCTCCTGACCGAGGAGCGCTCCGGCCAGGGTCCCGACCGCAACCGCAACCAGGGTGCCGCGGCCGCCGCCGATCTGTGATCCGATCAGGGCGCCGGTACCGGCACCGATCAGGGTGCCGCCGGTCTCCTTGGGGCCCATGGGGCCATAGCAACCAGTGGCTAAAAGCACAGAAGCACAGCACAAAGCCAGAAGTTTTTTCATGACATCCTCCCGCGATTCAAAGTCCGGTAAAGGTCCGGCAGCCTGCGACCACCGAGCCTCCGCTGCTTCATGTTAAACCATAACCGCGCGCCGGGGCCTGTCAAGGCTGGAGCTTGTCCGCACCGGACTCCCCGAATTTGCCGAGCATATCTGTGACCACCGGCAGCAGTCGACGTGCGATCTCCTGGGTCCCCCTGTGGTTGGGATGCAGTCCGTCTCTTTGTAAATATTCCGGGTTGCCGGCCACCCCTGCAAGATAGTCTGGGTAAAAAACGGCTCCGTATCGGCTGGCGAGTTTCCCGAAAAGGGCTTGGAACCTGACATTGTACTCCGCGCCGAGATCGCGCAGCAGGCAGATGCCGGCAAGCAGGGTCGGAATGTTTCGTTGGGACAGGACTCGCAGCATGGCATCGAGATTGGCTGCCGTGCGGTCGGTGGGGATGGCCTGCAGATTGTCGTTTGCCCCGAGTTCGAGGATGACCATGTCGGGATCGCAGGCGAGGGCTTGTTCGAAGCGCTTGATGGCCCCTGCGGTGGTATCTCCGGGAACCCCGGCATTGATGAAGGTAACGGCGATCCCTTTCTCGCGCAGGGCCGCTTCGAGACAGGCGGGGACGCTGGACGGAGGGACGACCCCCCAACCGGCTGTCAGGCTGTCACCAAAGGCCAGGATGCGAACAGGTTGCTTGGACATGGAAAACTCCTTGCCCCGGCCGGCCCTGATGTGCACCAGGGAAAACAACAAGGTCAGCATCAGTAAGGCAGGTATGCCGGAGCGGAAAAAATGAACAGGCACGATGGTTGTCTTTGCCGCGGGAATCACCTCGGACGGAGAAAGCGTTTTTCGATGAAGTCGCAGATGGATGCGGCGTCATTGAGATCGAAAACCGGTACGTCGATCTGCAACGGCGAATCCGAGGCCACCGCTACCAACGTGGGGTCGTAGCTGTCGTCGCGGTAGAGCAGTCTGGCGCTGCGTTCCCTGCGGTGAACCTCGATTTTCGGGAAATCGTTTTTTTTGAAGCCCTCGGTCAGGACGATGTCCATGTCGCCGAAATAGCGTTCGATCGATTCCCGCACCGGTGGTTCCCGCCGCTCGGGGTTCTGCTTGATGATGGCCAGCTTTTCGCTGGAGGTCACCATCATGGTGTCGGCTCCGGCTTCGGTGAAACGCCAGGAATCCTTGCCCTCGCGGTCCATGGAGAAATTGTGGGTATCGTGCTTGACGGCACCGACCTTGTAACCGCGCTGTTTCAATTCGGCGATAAGTTTGACCACCAGAGTGGTTTTGCCGGTGCCGCTTTTTGCGGAGATGGAAACGATGGCAGGGGACATGCGGCGCACTCCTTGTATGATACCTTTAAACGTAGGTTCCAATATAAAACAAGCAGGTTGGGCAAAGCAAATAATTCCGGGGGACGAAGATGAAGACTCCAAGATGGATGACCGTATGTCTTGTGTTGTTGCTCGGTTTTGCCAGACAGGGTGGTGCCCTGGTCTCCGAGGCCCGCCCGGGGATCGCCTATGTCGCCCGGGCCATGTTTGTTGAAAAGAAGATTGTCGAAGCAGGACAGGTCGCGTGGGTGACCCTTGCCTATGTCGATCCGCGCGCATCGAGGGATTGTAATAACCTTATCGATGTGTTCGACGGTCGGGAGCTATTCGATCAAATTCCGGAGAAAAGCTGGGTACTTGTCGATTTTTCCTTGCGCAGTCTGGTGATCCAGGCGGGGTTCGCCGGTGATGCGGATGTCTCCCGGGTCATTCCGTGCCGCGATGAACAGGCCTGCCGGGAACTGCAAGCGCAGTATCAACGGCCCCAGAAGGAAGGGGAGGCCGTTTCCGGGGCGGCCGGCGACCTGGTGGACGCCGGCAGGCGTCTGACCCTCGGCAGGGATCTGGTCAAGGCGGCGCGCTGTCGCGGCTGCCACAAGATCGAGGGGTTCGGGGCCGAACATGCGCCGAGCCTGACCTGGCGGCGGGCAAAATATCGGAGGGGTTGGCTGGAGGGGTATCTTGCCGCACCCTATCGGTTGCGTCCGGCCATGACCTCATTGATGATGCTGCGCTATACATCTCCCCTCGCACAACCAAGTCTGCAGCCGGAAGAGCTGGGGCTGGTGGCCGACTTTCTTCAGCGCCTCGCATGGTTCACCCCGCCTGCAGGACGGTATCGCCTAGAACCGTGGAAAACCTACCGGTGCCAGCCATGCCATGCGCGCCTGTATGCCGAGCGCCCCTTGGCGTTCGAGCCTTCCGCAGTGCCTTCTGCGGTGCGCCGGGAACTGGCAAACCACCAGACGTTCGAAACCTGTCTTGCCTGCCATGCCTTTGGCGAACTGCAGACAGTGGATGCATGGTCCGGGCCGCCCTATCCGTTTCCCATGGCTGTCGACCTGTTGCTGGCCCTGGAAAAACTGCGTCTCGATTATTTCATCGACTACGTTCGGGATCCCGTTTACCTGCAGCCTGGCTCTTCCATGCCGCGCCTCGGTTTTACGGAATTGCAGCTTGAGGATGTAGAAGCATGGGGACGGCTGGTACAGCATGACATCGAAAGGGGTATGCTGCATCCTCTGCACCGTTATTACCGGATGCAAAAAAGCCCCTGACGCAAGACGTCAGGGGCTTGGCCGGTGGAACCTTAAAAAAGCCGGCATTGCCACGGTCAGCTTTTTGCCAATTCGACGGGTCGTCCTTTTCCGGGGTTGCCTGACGGCTCATTTACAGACCCGCTTCGGCGTGCCTTTCCAAAGATGCCCGGCGGATGGGAAGACAAGGCTTCTGGCATGAGACCGCGCAATGCCGGTTTTTTGATTTTTGCATTTCTCCCTGCATCTTTATTTTACCACATCGGCAAAGGAGTGTTGCCGCCCGGACGGTTTATTCCCTTACGAATGTGTCAATATCCGTTTCGTGTACCATGGCCATCAGGTGCGCATATTCCGATTCGATCATCAGGAAGTGCCTGCGTGTCGATTCGGCATTGTCCAGATAGATGTTTCGTACTTCCGCGTCTGCTATGCGGTCCGCCAGGGCCCTGAGTTCTTTTTCCAACGCCTGTTCTTTTTCCATCGCCAGTTCCATGGCCTTGCGTATGCGCAAGTCGGCGAGCAGGACTTTTTCCTGCTGCAGAATATAGTCCTGGTCCTCCTTCAGAGTTTGTTGCATGAACTCTTCAAAAGGTGGCAGATCCGACCCTTTGTAGAGGTCGTAGAAATGACGAGCATGTTCCCGTTCTTCGCTGGCAAGAAGCTCAAAAAGTTGTTTCGCCTGAGGCCGCTGCATGTGACAGGCCGCCATGTGATAGAAGTTCATGGCATTTTTTTCGGTTTGCAGGGAGCTTTTAATGGCCTCTTGAACAGCGGAATCGGTCAGTTTGGGCATGGCATTCTCCTTCCCGTTGGCGAAACCTTCTTCTTACTGTACCTAATTAACAATTATCCCAAATACCGGGCTTGTCAACACATGCGGGCAGGCAGAGGGGGTGCATGGACTTTTGTCGGCAAGGCGCGGTATCCTTTCAGTAAACGGATCAGCCAAAGGAGAAAACATGTTCGCAACGATGCGTCCGGAATATCCCCTGACCGTATTCTTTGATGGTGGCTGCCCTGTCTGTTCCCGGGAAATTGCGTTTATCCGGAAACAAACTTCAGGCGCAAAACTGATTTTTATCGATATCAGCCGGCCCGATTTCGATCCTGCACCCTACGGGCGTTCGCGGAAGGAGTTTATGGCGAAGATGCATGTTATGGATGTCAAGGGGCGGTTCCTGGTCGGCGTGGATGCCTTCCGTGCTCTGTGGCAGACAATGCCGGGGACGTTATACCCTTGTCTGGCGAAGCTGACAGGGCTGCCGGGAATTCATGCATTGGCCCGGTTGGGATACCGTGTTTTCGCACGGTTGCGCCGCTATCTCCCGCCTGTCGGCAAGTGAGACAGCTTTCCAGTGTGCATACAATTCTCTAATTGCCTGCTTTTGTTGAATTTGTTTCTTTGATGGGGTATCGTTCGCAAGAGCCTGCGGTCGGGTTGACTCAGGCCCCGACCTTTAATATGGAGAATTCGAGTTTGCAGATCAAATCCGCTGAATTTATCAAGGGGGCTGCCAGGCCCGAAGGCTATCCGCCCGGCGAACTGCCGGAAATAGCTTTTGCCGGGCGCAGTAATGTCGGCAAGAGTTCCCTCATCAACGTACTGGTCAACCGTCGCGGGCTGGTCAGGACTTCTTCCACTCCCGGCCGCACCCAGATGCTGAACTTCTTTGAGGTCAACCGGCACTTTATGCTGGTCGATCTGCCCGGCTTCGGTTTTGCCAAGGTTCCCGTTTCGGTCAAAAAAGCCTGGGCAAGGATGGCACGTACCTATCTGGAGGAGCGTTCCAACCTCAGAGCCGTTATCCTGCTGTTCGATATCCGCCGGGTGCCTCGGGAGGAAGAACTGCAGTTGCTCGATTGGTTGGAGGAGCTGAACATTCCCACTATACCCGTTATAACCAAAGTCGATAAAGTCACCAGGAACCGGCGCTTGGGGCAGATCCGGCCGATTCTCGAGGCTACCGGCCTGCCGCAGGAAGCTTTCTCTTTTTTTTCCGCCGTGACGCGGGAAGGCCGGGAGGACATTCTGCAGCGTATCGAGGTCGCTCTGTCGGATGAGGCTGAGGAGACTGGAACGGATACTGTCGATGCCGAGTGAGTTGCATGACTCGTTTATCGATGTAAAGCAGGAGATGGGAGCGTGACAAAGACGGTAAACCGACAACCCGGAAGAAAATATCGCTCCGGTCGCACCCGTTTGTACCTGGTGCGGCACGGGCAGGTGGAAGGATTCGAAGAGCATCGTTACAACGGACAGGGCGAGGTGCCGTTGACGCACCTGGGGTGGGAACAGTATCGGACCTTGCAGAAACGTCTGGAAGAATTCCGCCTTGCGGCGGTGTACAGCAGCGATTTGAGCCGCTGTATGGAAGGTGCCCGCCTTCTTGGCAAACCCCATGGGCTCGACCCCGTTCCCCTTTCGGCCTTGCGTGAATTGCACATCGGACAATGGCAGGGTATCGCCTGGCAGGAACTGCAGCAGCGTTTCCCCCGCCAGTGGGAAGCACGACTCAAGGATATTGTCCACTACCGGGTACCGGGTGGCGAAAGTCTGCTTGATCTTTCCCGGCGTGTGCTGCCGGCTCTGAAATCGATGCTCGCGGTGCATGCCCGTGAAGAGGTGGCGGTCGTCGGGCACGGTGCCGTCAATCGGGTGGTTTTGCTTGATGCGCTCGGAGCGCCTCTGCAGTCGGTTTTCCGGTTGGAGCAGTCCTATGGCTGTCTCAATATCGTCGATTATTTCGAGGATGGCAGCAGTACCGTGCAGCTGTTGAACGGCTGAAGGAGATGAGGCTATGACCGAGTATCCTGCTGTGCTTATTGTAGGACACGGTTCGCGCAGACCCCAGGCGGTCGATGTTTTACGGGGCGCAGCGCTGCGAATGCGACAGCGGCTGGTCAACGCCAGGGTCGACGTCGCTTTTCTCGAGCATGGCGATCCGAATTTTGCCGCGGCGTTGGCAAGTTGCTATGCGGCAGGCGTGCGGCGCCTGGTGGTGATACCGTTCTTTTTATTGCCTGGCGTGCATGTGACTGCCGATCTTCCCGCAGAGATTGCTTCAGCGCGCCGGCGGTTTCCGGGATTGCAGATTGTGCAGGCCGATTTTCTGGGTGGACATCCCGCCCTCGGCGAAGTGTTGTGCGAGTTGTTTCTCGATGCTGCGGAGGCGTCACAGTGGCTGCAGCGCAAGGGGATTTGACGTTTTTGTGAGCCCGGTTTCCCCGCTGTTGTGCTCCTTGACGCAGAGCAAGACGGCGGTTAGAGTGTCTCTTTAAGTTGCATGGACCGGTTTGTCGGACGTGGAGAAGGACTGGTATGAAAAAAATTTATGTTATCGGTGCCGGAGTTGAGGGGCAGGAGGGGTTCAGCCGTAGAGCCCTGGAGCTTGTCATGCAGGCGGATATCCTTTTCGGACGTCCCAAGCAACTGGCGTTGTTTCCGGATTTTTCCGGCGAAAAGGTCGACATCGATCAGAACTTTTCCGATGTGGTCAACCGGCTTAAGGCCACGCACTGCATATCCGTGGTGCTGGCTTCGGGCGATCCCCTGTTTTTCGGTATCGGCCGGCAGTTGCTGCGTAATTTCAGCGAGGATGAGCTGGAATTCGTTCCCAATGTCAGTTCCGTACAGTATGCGTTTGCCAAGCTGGGCATACCTTGGGATGATGCCGTCTTCCTGTCTTGCAAGGGGCATGCTTCCGAAGATGTGGTGGACCGCATCGTCGCCAGCGACAAGGTGGCGGTGCTGACCGATGCGCAGAACACTCCCGCAAGCCTGGCCCGGGAAATGATGCACCGAGGTCGCGAGGGGTATGCCGCCTATCTGTGCGAAAATCTCGGCACCGGCGAAGAGCGCATCGTGCGGACCGATGTCCGAGGATTGCTTGAGGAGCCGGCTGCGCCGCTCAATGTTCTGGTATTGGTTAAACAGTATGAAGCTTTTGCCGAAGCTTCCCGTCCGGTGCTCGGGATCGCCGACGACGCTTTCAGCGCCATAAAAAAGCAGATCACCCGGGAAGAGGTGCGAGCCGTAACGCTGGCTAAACTTCGACTTTGTCACGATATGGTGCTATGGGATATCGGGGCCGGCTCGGGTTCGGTAAGTATCGAAGCGGATCACCTGATGCCGAGCGGCAAGGTGTTCGCCATCGAGCAGAATGAGCAATATCAGGAGTATATCCGACGGAATCTGCGCAAGTTTCAGTCCAGGCACGTTACCGTGGTGGAAGGTGAAGCGCCGGGCTGTCTCGAACTCCTGCCGGACCCCGATCGTGTGTTTATCGGTGGTTCGGGAGGAAATCTCTGGGATATCCTGGAGGTTGTCGACCAGCGCCTGGGCGTTGGGGGGCGGGTGGTGGTCAATGCCATTACCCTCGATACCCTTGCGGCAACCAGCGAATTTCTGGAAAATGCGGGTTATCAGGTGGAGGTGACCAGCGTCAATATTGCACGCACCCGTCCCTCGACCGACTATAAAATGTTCGAGGCGTTTCATCCCGTTTTCATTCTGGTGGCAGACAAGGAATAGCAGGCAGTGGAAAAAGGGATGAGTCTGGAAGCGGGGATGATTTCAGGGGTGAGGAGGACTGATCATGGAATTGCAGGATATGCTTGATCTGTTTAAGGGTCCGCAAGGCTGGTATGCGATTGTCGGCTGTTTTCTGGTGGTGATGATGGTGATGGTCTACCGTCGACTCGGAAAGCTGGCTGCAGCCAGCAGCAAAGAGTTTTCCGAACTGCGCGAAGCTCTGGCACAGGTTGCCGACCGGCTCGAGGCTGTGGAACCGCTTGGCGTTAAGGAACCGGAGAAACTCTCCGGGGAGAGTCGACTTGACCAGTCGGAGGCGGATGCTGCGGGGATGGAGGAGCCCGTTGCCGCGGCGGCGGCCGCAGCGACGATGGCGGTCGGAAACGAAACCGCTTTGCCTGACGAAACGATGCCGACGGAGGAGGGGGCGGAAGATATCCCTGCGGATCATCCGGAAGATGATTCGGAATCTTTGGCAGAAGCCTCTGAGGACGTTTTTGCCTTTGAATCGCCATCGTCGAGCGAAGATGATGTTCCCTTGTCGGAGGACGATAAAGACGAATTTTCCGAGCCGCCGCAAGCTGCGTATGAACCTCCCGAGGAAAGCGGAGAATTTTTCTTTTCCGCTGGCGCCCCAGAAACCGAAGGGGGCGATTCGGCGCCCGATGATGCCGATGATATGGCCGAGCCGGTAACCGACGAGATGGAAGAAGAGAAGCCGGCTATGACAGCAGCGGAGGAAGGTGCCGATACCCTCCTGTTCGGTGCTTCCCGGACGGCCGATGAGGCGGGAGAACCTCAGCCGGAAGATGTTGATGACGCAGCCGCCGTCGAACCGCAGCCGCATGCCGAACATGTACCTTCGTCCATTACCGGCGCCGGGGAAGAGGATGCGGAACCAGCAGATGGCGAATCGCCACAGGACGAATCGCCGCCGGATTCTCTCGAGAAACAGGCACCCAGCGTGGGACCGTTCGAGGCCTCAGCCGAGGTGCCGCCGGAACCTGCCGCGATTGCTTCGAGCAAATCCGCACCGGCCGACCAGCAGATCGCTTCGCTGGAACCGCTGCCCGGCAACCCGGACAAGCCGGATGTCGGTGTAGCACGCTGCGGGGAGTGCGGTCGTAAAATAGCTTACCCCAAACGTCTTTCCGGCAAACGGATGCGTTGCCCGGCCTGTCGAACAGCATCGATTCTGCCCTGATCGACTCCAGGTCGGGAAGCCGGAGCGATGCGGATATCTTGCCAGGTGGAATGGCGGGAGCGAAGGCATGATGCATGCCTTCGCTCCCGCCTTTTTTGCAGTTCATCGGAGGCCGAGGCGAAAACAGTGGACGAGTCCACTGTTTTCTGGTCGGGGAAAAGGAGGTAAAGGGCCGGTTTCGGGCGCGAACCCTTTGTACAGGGACGGTGGCGATCGGACTCGTGTGTATACGCTTCGGGCGGTCTTCTTTGTGGCAATACCTGCCGATTCAGGGTGTTTTGAATTGCAAGGCTTAGCCAATCCTGCTATTTTTCCACCTTTGGTGTTCGTGTTTTGACTCGGATGCCAGCAGGGATCCGTTTTTTGCTGGTGATTTGTGGGTTCTATAAGGGAGATTCGCATGGAGATTGAAGTTCGGTTGTTTGTATTCGATGACGAGGGGGGCATAACCCCCATTGATAAAAAACGTTTCGACGCCGCCACCGAGCACCTTGAGCCTTTGCCCGAATTCAAGGGGCAGCGCATCAGGTTGGCAGGTGCCATGCTCATCCGGCAGGGCAGTGAGCCTGCGAGCCTTGGTGAAATCTACGGTCAGATCGTCTATTTCGATGAAGATGGTTTTGTAGACGAGGAAAAACTGGCGGCTGCCACGAGCCATACCGACAAGGATCTTGGCCGGGATTACCACAACGAATTCGTTTGGATTCCCACTGGGGAAGATGTCGAGAAAATAAAGGCCGCTCTGGGGTAACCCGGACCAGGCATTGGCAAGGAAAGGTCGGGAGAGCTGTTATGGATAAAAAAAAGGAATGTACTGGAGGCAGACCTTCGTTGTTCGCCAGCGGTGGCACGAAGGAAAGTCGGGATTGGTTGGCAGGCGATCTGCACGTGTATGTGGAGCCTTGGCGGGCGCGTTTCGAATGGCCGGACGGATATCCGCGTCGCATCAAGGTATCCGACGCCTTGCTGGACTGGGATACCGATTATCCCGAATATGATCCGCCTTATTATGTCGCGCCCGAAGTACTCGAAAACGATCGCACCCGCAAACCGGGAGGCTGGGCCGACCCGGAAGATATCGCAGCCGTCGGGGAGTTGCCGAAAGAGAGTTTTGAAGGCCCTGTGCGTCTGGACGATAAGGGGCGTCCTCTCAATCCCCGGGGGCGCAGCGGCATCGCCGGTCGGGGTTTGCTTGGAAAATGGGGCCCCAACTTTGCCGCCGATCCCATCGTCACCCGCATCAACGACCAATTCGGCGATGTCGAGATGCTGGCGATCCAGCGGAAGGATAACGGTCTTTGGGCCATCCCCGGTGGTATGGTCGATGCCGGCGAGGAAGTGAGCCGTACCCTGGTTCGGGAATTGACCGAGGAAACCGGGGTAACTCTCGATATGAGTCGGGGACGACTGGTCTATCGCGGTTTTGTCGATGATCCGCGTACCACCGACCATGCGTGGATCGAGACCACGGTGCGACATCTGCATCTGACTGGCGCAGAGGCCGCCGATCTCGAACCGCAGGCCGGCAGCGATGCCCGTTCGGTATACTGGCTGCCTCTCACCGAAAGAAGCCTGCAGAAACTCTATGCGGGGCATGGCTATTTCGTTGTTTCCGCATTGGCGCAGACGCTGCGTGACGAGCCCGGGGTATTGCCTGAGAAAATACTGGGGATGCTGGGTTCCTATTACAAATAAGTCCATTTATCACGGCGGGCCGGTACCTTTGCAGGTGCCTGCCTTTTATCGGAAAAGTGCCGCCGAACCGGAAAGGTGCTGGGCATGGCCCCGTGGTTTTTCAAGGCGTTGCTGGCTCTTCTGTTTATCGGCCTGCAGCGCTTTTTTTACAAGGTGGCGGCAGAGCGCGGCTGCAGTACCGCCCTGACCAGCCTGGTCTTCATGGGTACGGTCGCGGCGATCAGTTGGCTGCTGTTTCTGTCGGGGGCCGACCGGGGCGTGTTGAATGGCGCCATGTTGTTCTGGGGGTTGGTCAACGGCCTGACCTTTCTGGGGAGCGCGGCTCTGACCATGGAGGCTCTCAGGCATGTCCCGGCAGCCGTCGGCTATTCCCTTACCCGCTTGAGCACCGTATTCGCCGCACTGTTCTCCATCTTCTACTTCCATGATCGGCTTCAGCCAAGGCAAGCGCTCGGAGTCGTTCTGGCTCTGGGTGTCGTTTGGCTGTGCGCGCGCGGTCGGACGATCCGATGCGTCGTCCGGCTGCCAGCTACCGACTCGGTGTGGTCTTGGCTCTGTTGGCCATGCTTTCCGGTACGGCCGCCTCCATATCGAGCAAATTTGCCGCCCTGCAGGCCGACAAATGGGGCTTTATGGCCATATCCTACAGTTTCAGCTCCTGTGCCGCATGGATCATGCGGCGCAGGGAATGGGAAGAAGTTGCGCCGGAGCCGCAATGGACGGCATGGGGCATCGGCTTATGCATGGGCGGTTTGAACCTGGTCGGTTTCTATCTGCTGCTGCAGGCTTTGGAGACTGGTCCCCTGTCCGTTATCGCTCCCCTGACCGGGTTGCATTTCATCATCGCCATCATCCTCTCGGGCGTGGTGTATCGCGAGCGTCTCAAACCCCGCAGCGTGGTCGGTATCTTTCTGGCAGCGGCAGCCGTTCTGTTGATGAAGAAATGATCTGTCGTTCCAAGTCGGCTTGGTTTTTTTTCTTCTTTGTTTTTTAGTCATTTTAGCGAGTTCGCTATTTTAATCCTTTTCTTCCGGTTTGTTTATCCACTTTTTATCCACATCCTTTCCATGCTCTTTTCACAATATGTAGGGGATGAAGGTTGTGGTTTTCCCTAGATATAGTGATATTTTGGCTTGACACCGAGAGATGCTGTGTTACATTCACAAGCGTCAAATCGACTGTGGAGGGATGTAGGAAATGATCGAATATATACGCAAGAGAGACGGCCGTCTGGTTCCGTTCGAGCAGGACAAGATCACCATAGCTATCCGGAAAGCCGTTCGCGCCGTGAGCGGCACCGACATGGACAAGGCGGGACAGATCGCTCGCGAGGTCGGCGGTATCCTGGATGTCATCTACAAGGATGGCCGGGTTCCCACGGTCGAGAACGTTCAGGACCTGGTGGAGAAGATCCTTATCGAGAAGGGGCACGCCAGAACCGCCAAAGCCTATATCCTCTACCGCAATCAGCGTGAATCCCTGCGTCAGACCAAGGAGTTTATCCAGGAGTCCATCGACGCCATCGATTCCTATCTTACCCAGGAAGACTGGCGGGTTAACGAAAATGCCAATATGGGGTATTCCCTGCAGGGGCTCAACAACCATATTGCCGCCAACATCACCAGCAATTACTGGTTGAACAAGGTTTATCCCCGTGAAATCGCCGATGCTCATCGCAATGCCGATTTCCATATCCACGATCTCGGCACCCTGTCGGTTTATTGCTGCGGCTGGGATTTGCGCGATCTTTTGCAGCGCGGCTTCACCGGTGCCTACGGCAAGATCGAAAGCGGTCCGCCGCGGCATTTCCGTACCGCTCTGGGCCAGGTCGTCAACTTCTTTTATACGCTGCAGGGCGAAGCGGCCGGTGCCCAGGCCTTTGCCAACTTCGATACGCTGCTGGCGCCTTTTATCCGGTACGATAAGCTGACCTATCGCGAGGTCAAACAGTCGGTCCAGGAATTCATCTTCAATATGAACGTGCCGACCCGGGTCGGCTTTCAGACGCCGTTTACCAACATCACCCTCGATATGATCGCGCCGCGCAATCTGGCGGATGAAGCGGTGGTGTGCGGCGGGCGTCTGATGGAGGACCGTTACGGCGACTTTCAGGAGGAAATGGACCTTTTCAATCGTGCCTTCTGCGAAGTGATGATGGCCGGCGACCATGCGGGGCGGATTTTCTCCTTTCCGATTCCGACCTATAACATCACCGCCGATCTCGATTGGGAAAGTCCCCGGTTTCAGCCCATTTGGGAGATGACGGCCAAGTACGGCATTCCCTATTTCAGCAATTTCATCAACTCGGACATGGATCCCGAGGATGCCCGTTCCATGTGTTGCCGCCTGCGGCTGGACAACCGCGAGTTGCGCCGCCGCGGCGGCGGGTTGTTCGGTTCGAATCCTCTTACCGGGTCCGTCGGCGTGGTGACCCTCAATCTGCCCCGTGCCGCCTATCTGGCCAGCGACAAGGAAAGCTTTTTCGTGCGCATTTCCGAGCTTATGCGCCTGGCCTTTCAGTCCCTCGAAATCAAACGCAAGCAGCTCGAGCGCCTCACGGAAGAAGGGCTGTATCCCTACAGCCGTTTTTACCTGTCGGGCATTCGGGAGCGTATGGGGCAATACTGGGCCAATCATTTTTCCACCATCGGCCTGATCGGCATGAACGAAGCGGCCCTGAATCTTATCGGTCGGGGGATCGATACCCAGGCCGGACAGGAGTTGGCGATAGAGACTCTCAATTTCATGCGGATGCAACTCGAGGCCTTCCAGGAGGAGTCCGGCCACCTGTACAATCTCGAAGCCACTCCGGCGGAGGGGACCAGTTTCCGTTTGGCCAGTCAGGATCGCAAGCGTTATCCCGACATCATCGCAGGCGGAACCGAAGATCCCTACTATACCAACTCGACTCAGTTGCCGGTGGGCAGCACCGATGATATTTTTGAGGCCCTGACCCATCAGGATGCTCTGCAGACCCTGTATACCGGCGGTACCGTTTTCCACGGATTCCTCGGTGAACGCTTGGAGGATTGGAGCAGTGCCCGCCTGCTGGTGCAGCGGATCGCCCGGAATTTCCATCTTCCGTACTTTACCATCAGTCCGACGTTCACCATCTGCCCGGTGCATGGCTATATATCCGGCGAGCATTTCAGCTGCCCCCATCAGCACGAAGCCGGCGCAGCCTGAATTTACTCGTTTACCAGCTGATTTTTCTTCTCAAGGAGGCCTGATATGGCGACTAAGTGTGATGCCAAAACTGAAGTATATTCCCGAGTCTGTGGGTTTTTTCGGCCTGTACAACAGTGGAATCGCGGAAAAAAGGAAGAATTCAAGGATCGCCGGGAGTTTATGCTCGAAAACGGCCCGACGAAAGGCTAAACGGGCGTGGGCATCAAGGGATATCAGGGAACCAGTCTGCTCGATTATCCCGGTCGCATCGCATCGCTGGTGTTTCTGGGAGGATGCAATCTGAGTTGCCCGTTCTGCCACAATCCCGATCTGGTGGTATCGCCCGACAACCTGCCCGACTATCCTCTGGAGCCGCTGTTCGAAGAACTGGAACAGCGGCGTTCCTTTATCGACGGTGTGGTTGTTTCCGGCGGTGAACCGACCCTGTATCCGGAATTGCTGTCTTTTCTGCGCCGCATAAAGGATAAGGGTTTTCTGGTCAAGCTCGATACCAACGGTTTGCTGCCCGAGGTGCTGGGCGAGGTGCTGAAACAGAAACTGGCGGACCTGGTTGCACTGGATCTGAAAACTTCGCCGGAGCGCTACGGGGAGCTGCACAACCGTGCGGTCGACGGATCCGCACTGGAACGCAGCCTCGCTCTTCTGCTGCAGGATTCGGTTGCCTGTGAATTCCGCACCACCTGCGTGCCTGGTCTGGTCGGAGAAGGGGACATCCGGCGCCTTGGGGCGTTGCTGCGCGGCGCTCCGGGATGGGTGCTGCAGCAGTTCGTGCCACGCTACAGCATGGCCCCTTCCTGCCGGGACATCGAACCTTATCCGGTTTGGCGTCTGGAAGAATTCGCCGAACTGGCGCGACAGTTCGTGCCGCAGGTCACGTTGCGGGGGGTGTAGGGGGCAGGCCCGAGGTGCGGGGTTTTTGTTCTGAACCACTGTTTTGTGAATAAGCGAGATAACGCAAGGGCCAGGGCATTCTTCTGCCGTGGCCCTTGTTGTTTTATGCTGAGGAAAACCGTTTCTATCTGCGACCAGCCAGCCAGGCGCAGCCGATGGCACCGTTGTGCTGGGGATGTGCGGGGATGACGATCTCGGCGGGACTGAACTTGCGCAACAGCGCCACGAAGGCGCTGTTTTTGGCAACGCCTCCGGTGAGGACGATGGTGTCCTGAGCGAAACGGGCCAGCATCGGCGCAACGCGTTTGATGAGGGTCTGGTTGACGCCGGCGCACAGGTTTTCGAGGGCATGGCCTTCGATGATTTTGCCGATCAGTTCGCTTTCCCCGAAGATGCCGCAGGTGGCATCGAGAGGCACGGGGTCTTCATGGTGCCGGGCCAGTTCCTCCAGGGATACGTCCAGCACCTTGGCCATGTTTTCCAGGTAGCGTCCCGAAGAGGCGGCGCATTTGTCGTTCATGAGGAAATCGACGAGAATGCCGTCTTCGAGTCGTGCCACCTTGCTGTCCTGTCCTCCCAGATCGAGGAGGGTGAAGGTCTCCAGGCCGGTTTGAAAGCGAGCCCCGGCAATGTGAGCCTGGATTTCGGGTATGATGTCGGCTCCGACCAGATTGATGGTATTGCGTCCATAGCCGGTGGCAGTCAGAGGGATGGTCTGCCACTGTTCTGCGGTCAGCAGTCCCAGTTCTTCGTAAGCCAGCAGAAGACGGTCGTCGCTGCGACTGGCATACCGTTTATAAAACGGAATGGTGTCGTAGCTTTTCAGCCACGCGATGGTAGCGCCGTCAAGGGCTGCGAACTTGACCCGGCGGCTGCCAAGGTCGATGCCGATACCGGTCATGGACGCCTCGCTTTGACCATTTCCACGAACCCTTCCAGTCGGATGCGTGTGCGTGCATCGAGGGGGCCCGGTCGGTCTCCTTCAAGGGTCAAAACGGGGAGCTTTTTCAGACGCCGGCGCACAATGAGGTCTTCGATCTGCCGGAAGCAGAACGACTGTACATAGTGGATCACTCCGTCGATACGCCGTCGGGCGATTTCCTTTTCAATATCGTCGAGACGCACGAAGATATCGTAAGGATAGGTATAGTGCCGGTACTGTTCGATAAGGGAGGCTACCTTGTACGGCATGGAGAATTGTCTTTGGGTTTCGTTGAAGACAACCCGTGCACCAAGTTCCTCGGTCACTTCATAAAGATCGGTGAAAATCGGCGGAACGCCGATATACGCCAGGCGCGGGCCGTCGGGCAGGGGCGTACGCCGCCGTGCCTCGTCCAAGAAAGCATCGGCTTGCTGTGCAAAGGTCTGGGGATCGCCGTTCATATCGGAGGTACAGACCTGCCAGGTGTGGTTTTCTGTGCCGGTCACGCGGTTTTCTTCCCAGGTCAAGCGGTCGATTTCGTGTACCCGTGCACGGACTTCGTTGAGGTCTCGCCAGGTTGCATCGGCCTTGGCCATAGTGACGCCGAAATGCTCTGCCAGTCTGTCGATTTCAAGTTTAAGAGCCGTTGGGGATCGGTCGTAGGGGTAGGCGAAAGGCACGGTGGTGATGCCCTGCAACTGCAGAACCTCCATCAAGGCCTTGGTGTTGGAGCAGTCCCCTTCGGTTACGGCGATGATTTCGCGGATGCCGTGGTGCAGCGCGGCGCTGTAGAGACCTTTGATCCAGCCGCAGCAGTTACGCGGAAAACCCGCCATTTCAGCTTCGTCGATAAAGCTCTGGCAGGCAGGATCGGTAATGAAAATGTTGTTCAGGTCGACGGGGCGCCTGCCCGCGGCAATGACAATTTCCAGTGGGATGGTAGTGGTGAATCCGACCATATTGATATTGAGCTGTCAGTTTTGACTTTCAGTCCTGTCTTAAGAACAGATAGTAGATAAAAACGAAAACCAGGATAACTCCGCCGCCGGCGAAAACCAGCACCGGCTCGCTGCCGGCGCTTTCGATGGTCGGTTTTTTCTGCAGGGTGTAGTCGATGACACAGGCATACCCCACAGTCGTCAACAGCATGAAGAAAAGTGCCTGCCGTTTCAGGAGAATGGCCACCAGGCAAATGATCCCCAGGATACTTAAAAACCAGGGATTGTAAATCAAGTCGCCAAGATTCGCTTCACGCAACATGGCCATGATATTTTCAGTACGCAGTTTCTCAAGAAAATCCCTGGCTGTCGAAAGGTCCATCGACGGTCATCCTTTCCTTAGGCAACCACGAACTCCATGGTCTGAAAAGTACGAAAAGTCAATATACCAGAGGTTTAAGCCGATCCCAAGCTTAAAATTTCGATGTGTCTTGACTTTACGCTTAAGTTGAACCTAGTATACCTGTTTTGGATATGTCGCGCAGAGAGGGGAGCAAGGTTGCCGGAACGGGCTATCGGAGTATTTGATTCAGGGGTCGGCGGGCTTACGGTTCTCAAGGAGATACAGCGTCTTCTACCGAGTGAGGATCTTCTTTATCTGGGAGATACGGCCCGGGTGCCCTACGGTACCAAAAGCCCTGCGACGGTAAGGCGTTATGCTCAGGAAGCTGCCGCTTTTCTCACCCGGCGCAAGGTCAAGATGCTGGTCGTGGCCTGCAATACCGCCTCTTCCGTGGCATTGCTCGAACTGGAAAACCATTACAATCTGCCGGTTATCGGTGTAATCGAACCGGGAGCCAAGCGTGCGGTATCGGTGACGCGAACCGGGCGCATCGGTGTTATCGGCACCGAAGGTACCGTGAAAAGCGGCGCCTATACCCTGGCCATAAAAAAGCTTGCCCCCGATGCCGATGTGGTTGCCTTGCCCTGTCCCCTGTTCGTGCCGCTGGTGGAAGAAGGCTGGCTTGAACATCCGGTGACCAGGCTTACAGCCGAAGAATATCTCGGGCCCTTGCGGCATCACGGCATCGATACTCTGGTCCTCGGCTGCACCCACTATCCGCTGCTCAAAAATGTTTTGCAACAGGTGCTCGGTCCGGAAGTCATTCTCATCGACTCGGCCGAGGAAACCGCCTTTGCCGTGGCTGAAAGGCTGCAACGGCAACGATGTGTTCGCGATGCCGCAGCGGCGCAGCCGCCGCAGTTTTTCGTCACCGACGTACCCGAGCGTTTCCAAAGGGTTGGTGGAGAATTTCTTGGCCGGCCTTTGCCTAAAGTGGAACAGGTCTGCCTGGACTAGCGTAATATAAGCCTTTCTTCCGATCCCCTCCGTACACCAAGCATGGAGCAAGCGACATGAAAAGACCTTCCCGTCGATACCTGATTCCGGTTTTGATACTGATGTTGCTGGCAGCCGGTCTGCTTACCTATCGTCTTGTGCAGCGGGGGCCGCAGGAGATTCCGGATGCCTCCGAGGTCGCGGAGCAGTTGCCCGAAAAGGAGGTCATCCTTTATTTCGGCAGTGTGGATGGTTCCGGGCTGGTAGCCGAAGCACGCGAAGTGACGGATGGCGAAGACGAGGCATTGGTGGCGGAAATCGTACAAGCCCTTGCTGCCGGCTCGCGTGACGGTTTGATCGCCGTTTTGCCGGCGACCACGCGTCTGCTCGGTTACAGCGAGCAGAAGGGTGTTGCAACCCTCGATTTCAGCAAAGAACTGATCACCGCCCATCCCGGAGGCAGCATGTCCGAACTGCTCACGGTTTATGGACTGGTCGATACCATGGCGGTGAATTTCCCCCATATTCGCAAGGTGCGCTTTCTGGTGAAAGGGCAGCCGGTGGAAACCCTCAAAGGGCATGTCGACCTGCGACGGCCGGTCGCCGCCGATTTCCGTTATGCAAGCCCATCCACCGAGGATGCGGCGTCGACTTTACAGGAGAACCCATAGTATGGCCGATTTTATCGCCACTATCAAACAGCGCGTCCTGGTGCTGGATGGCGCCATGGGCACGATGCTTCAGGAACGCGGGCTCAAAGCCGGCGCCTGTCCCGAAGAAATGAATCTTACCGCTCCGGAAGTGGTGGCATCAGTGCATCGCGAATATGCCGATGCCGGGGCGGATATCATCGTTACCAACAGCTTCGGCGGCAGTCGTCTGAAGCTGGCGCATTACGGTCTCGAAGACCGCGTCCATGAAATCAATGCCCGTGCCGTTGAACTGGCGCGTAAGGCTGCCGGACCGGATCGCTTTGTCGCCGCTTCCATCGGACCTACCGGACGTTTTCTGCGCCCGGTGGGGGACGCGGATTTCGATGAAATGGTCGAGGCGTTCGGACAGCAGGTGCGCGCTTTCGCCGAAGCCGGTGCCGATCTGATTACCCTGGAAACCTTTCTCGATATCGCCGAATTGCGGGCGGCGGTAATCGCCTGCAGGGAGTTCTCCGACCTGCCGGTCATGGCTCTGATGACCTTTGAGGATGAAGGTCGCAGCGTTCTCGGCACCTCCCCGGAGGCTGCTGCGGTAACCCTCGAAGCCTTGGGGGTAAGCGTGGTCGGCTCCAACTGCGGGTTGGGCGTGGAAGGAATTTACCAGATGCTTGAACGCATGCGCAGTGTCTGTTCCCTTCCCCTGATCGCCCAGCCCAACGCCGGCTTGCCCCAGCTTGTCGACGGACAGACGGTTTTTAATGCCAGTCCGGAAGATATGGTCGTTTACCATCGGCAACTGCTCGATATCGGCGTAAGGGTTGTCGGCGGCTGTTGCGGAACCACCCCGGCACATATCCGGGCCATGCGCCAGGCCCTGGAGAGTCTGCCGCAGGAATGGTCGCCTCCGGCGCGTCGTTGTCTGCTTTCCAGCCGTACGGGGGTCGCCGAAATCGGCGGCCGGGCTGCCTGCGCCATCATCGGTGAGCGGATCAACCCCACAGGCCGCAAAGCTTATGCCCAGGAACTGCGCGAAGGCAAAACCGCCTACATTCGGCGCGAGGCTCAGGCCCAGGTAGCGGCGGGAGCCCACCTGCTCGATATCAATTGCGGTGCTCCCGGCGTCGATGAACCGGCGGCCCTGGAACGTGCGGTACTTGCTGTCGAAAGCGTAACCCAGGTACCTTTGGTGCTCGATTCTTCCGATCCTGCTGCATTGGAACGGGGCCTGAAAGTCGCCGACGGCAAGGTCTTGATCAATTCCGTTTCGGCGGAAGAAAAGAGCTTGCGGGGTATTCTGCCTCTGGCCAGAAAATACGGGGCGGCGGTCATTGCCCTGGCCCTGGACGGCGCGGGCATTCCCGAAACAGCCGAGGAACGCCTGGCTGTGGCGCGGCGTATCCGCGATGCGGCCATGGAGGCAGGACTGGCGCCTGAGGATATCATTGTCGACTGCCTGACCCTGACCGTTTCGGCGGAGCAGAAGCGGGCCATGGAGACCATTCGCACCTTGCGGCTGGTGCGCGATGAACTGTCCCTGCCCACGGCGCTGGGCGTCAGCAATATCTCCTTCGGTTTGCCGTGCCGACCGGTTCTGTCCTCCATCTTTTTTACCATGGCGCTGGAAGCGGGGTTGTCGGCAGCCATCATCAATCCCCGTGACGAACGTATGATGGATGCCTATCGTGCGGCCATGGTGCTGCTCGGCAAGGATGTGCGGGCCGAAGGTTATATCGCGGCTTATGCCGATATGGCCGCCGCCCCGGCGGCGTCCGCTGCGACCGACAAGCCCGCAGGTATTCGTGACCGACTGGCCGGCGCCATTATCGAAGGGGATAAAGAAGGCGTGGTCGCCCTGGTCGAAAAGGCCCTGGCGGAAGGTCTGGATACGGCGGCCATCAGCAATGAGGGATTGCTTCCCGGACTGGAGGAAGTCGGCAGGCGTTTCGGCGAAAACCGCATTTTCCTGCCGCAAGTCATGCAATCCGCGGAAACCATGCAGACCGCCTTCGCTCGGCTCAAGCAGGAGATGCAGGGCGCGTCCGCCGCTTCCCTGGGACGAATTCTCATGGCCACCGTCGAAGGGGATATTCACGATATCGGCAAGAATATCGTCTGTACGTTGCTGGAAAATCACGGCTTCGAGGTTGTTGACCTGGGAAAAAACGTTGCCGCGGATCGTATTGTGGAACAGGCGGTCGAGCTCAAGGTCGATGCTGTCGGTTTGTCGGCCTTGATGACCACCACCATCGAGCAGATGCGGGTAACGGTAGACCGATTGCGGCAAGCCGGCGTTAAGGTTTTCACCATGGTCGGCGGTGCGGTCGTCACCCAGGAATATGCCGATGAAATCGGTGCGGATATGTATGCCGCCGATGCGCTGGAAGCGGTAGCCAAGGCAAAAAAACTTTTAGCGACAGGGCGTTAACCTCTTTCGAGCCACTTGCACCGAGAGATAGAGCTGTGATAACTATAAGCGGCCTTATCTCCAGTCCCGAGCAATCGTGAGGATCCCATGGTCGGCGGATACAATCATAATTTTCGATACAAGGGACGCGTATTCCATGTACAGACCGAGGATGGCGGTTCCAGGAATCCCCAGATCGTGACCCTTTTGTATGAAGGAGGCACGATCCTGGCTTCCTGCAAGACCTCCTATGCCGATTTGCTGGGAGCCGAAGATCTGCGACGGCAGGTCGAAGAGCGCATGAAGATTCAGCATAAGGAAATGCTCAGACGATTGCGGGACGGAGAGCTGGACGCCAAAGCCGGTCTTGTCGAAGCGGTAGCCCCGGCCTTGCCTTCTGATGCCCCATCCGCTGCGCACTCCGCCGAATCGGACCATATCCACCGAAATCAAAACAAGGACGTTCCCGCGGTCGATACCGTACCGCCGGAGGCAGGCTCTTTGGACGAACTGGTGTTCGACTATCTGGCCGGCAACGATCCCAGGTATAAAAAGTCGTAGTCGTTTGCCTGTCGGAGGACGGTCAGCAAATGATCTGAGCCTCGGGACGGGTTGGATTTTTCAGGAAAGGAACAGTAGTAACGATGTTGAGCGAACAAACCGTCCAGGACTTGGAACAGACCGCTCGGGAATTGCGCGTGGACATTCTCAAAATGCTGCACCGGTCCCAATCCGGACATACCGGCGGCAGCCTCTCTGCCATCGATATCATGGCCGTGCTCTTTTTCCACCATATGAAACACGATGCCGCCCGCCCGGACTGGGAAGAACGTGATCGTTTCGTGTTGTCCAAGGGGCATGCCGCACCGGCCCTTTATGCCTGTCTGGCCAAAGCCGGCTATTTTCCCGGTGAGGATCTTGCTACCCTGCGTCAGCTGGGCAGCCATCTCCAGGGTCACCCCGATATGCGCAAGACTCCGGGAGTCGAGGTCTGTACCGGGTCGCTCGGACAAGGCCTTTCCCAAGCTGTCGGTCTGGCCATGGCAAACAAGGTCGCCGGTCGCAAATCCCGTGTCTATGCGTTGCTTGGCGACGGCGAATTGCAGGAAGGACAGATCTGGGAAGCGATCATGAGCGCCGGGCATTACCAGCTTTCCAACCTGTGCGTCGTGGTCGATTGCAACGGCCTGCAGATCGACGGGTTTACCGAGGACGTCATGAATGTCGGCCCCGTCGCGGCCAAATTCGCCGCCTTCAACATGCATGTCATCGAAGCGGACGGGCACGATATCACTTCCCTCGGACAAGCTTTCTCTGCTGCTGAAGTATCGGGGCGACCGACCGTCATTGTCGCCAGCACCGTCAAGGGCAAAGGCGTATCGATTTTTGAAAACAAGGCCAAATACCATGGCGTCGCGCCGAGCGACGAGGAATTGCAGATCGCCTTGGAGGGACTGGGCGCCCAATAAAAGGTTACCTGTCGAAAAAGCTTTTCGCCGAAGCAAAATCCCATCGTATTCATGCGGAGCATCCGGAACGGAACCGGTTGCCGGATTTTGTCCGCATGTGGTCAAACAAGAAAGCGAAATATACAAATGATTGCAACCAGAGATGCATACGGCCAGGTTTTGCTGGAGCTTGGCCGCCAGAATCCCAAAGTTGTCGCCCTGGACGCCGACCTGTCAGGCTCGACCAAGACGGCTAAGTTCGCCAAGGAATTTCCCGAGCGTTTTTTCAATGCCGGTATTGCCGAGGCCAACATGGTCGGCATGGCTGCAGGATTGGCCGCCGGGGGCATGATCCCTTTTGCCTCGACCTTCGCGGTATTCGCCGCGGGCCGGGCCTTCGAGCAGATTCGCCAGTCCCTGGCATACCCCCGTCTGAATGTCAAGGTGGTCGCTACCCATGGCGGTATCACCGTCGGTGAAGACGGTGGTTCTCATCAATCCGTCGAGGATCTGGCCATTATGCGCTCCCTGCCCAACATGACCGTTCTGTGTCCTGCCGACGGCCCTGAAACCGCTGCCGCCATTCGTGCCGCCGCCGCTTACGAAGGTCCCGTATATATCCGTCTCGGGCGCGGTAAGGTACCGGTGGTTTTCCCCGAGGATTGCACCTTCGAGATCGGTCGCGGCGTAACTCTGAAGGACGGCACTGACGTCACCCTCATCGGTACCGGGTTGATGACGGCCATGGCTCTGGAAGCCGCTGCCGAACTGGCCGCCAGGGGGATTCAGGCCAGAGTGCTGCACATGGGCAGCATCAAGCCCCTTGACGAGGAATTGGTTCTGAAAGCGGCACGGGAGACGGGCGCCATCGTTACCGCGGAAGAGCATTCGGTGGTCGGCGGTCTCGGCGGCGCGGTATGCGAAGTGTTGGCAGAAGGCTGTCCGGTCCCCGTCGAAAGGGTCGGCATGCGTGACGTGTTCGGGCAATCCGGACCTGCCGCAAAGTTGCTGGAACATTACGGTCTGACGGCGGACAAACTGGTAGAGTCGGCTGAGCGTATTCTGAAGCGCAAAATCGGTTAATCCCTTGAGTCGTTTATCAAGACAGGAAACTCCGTTGGAAAACCACGCCAACATTCTGATAGTCGACGCCGATCAGACTCTCGGGCGTTCCCTTGAGCAGATGTTTAGCGGACAGGGGCATGTTGTCGAAAGGTTCGTTGCCGGCAAGGCGGCTCTCGATGTCCTGTCGAACAGGACTCCGGACCTTTTGGTTCTCGATCTGCAATTGCCGGATATCGATGGTTGGCATGTTTTTGAGCAGGTCAGCGACCTGGGCGATGTCTGTCCGGTCGTGGTCGCCACTGGCCGGGAGCTTCCGGAACATACCATAAGCACTTTTCTCAACGGTCCCGGCGACTATCTGCGCAAACCGGTATCCGCCGAGGAACTGGCGGCGGTGGTGCAGCGTACGCTGGAAAACAGCCGCTTGCGCAAAGAGGTGGCCTGTCTTCGCAGTCAGAAAAGCGAACGTTATGGACAGCCGTCGATAATCGCCCGCAGCCGCGAAATGCACCAGGTGCTGGATATGGTCGCCAAGATTGCCGGGAGCGACGCGGCCACGGTCTTCATCCAGGGAGAAAGCGGTACCGGCAAGGAACTGGTGGCCCGCGCCATCCATTACCAGAGTGCACGGGCAGGTCAGCCGTTCATGGCCATCAACTGCGCCGCGGTGCCGCCGAGCTTGCTCGAAAGCGAGTTGATGGGGCACGAAAAAGGGGCTTTCACCGACGCCAAAAATCTCAAAAAAGGCCTGTTCGAACTGGCCGATGGCGGCACCGTGTTTCTTGATGAAATAGGCGACATGGATCCGGCCATGCAGGCCAAACTGCTGCGCGTTCTGGAAGAACGCACCTTCCGCCGGGTCGGCGGCACCCGCGATATCTCCGTCGATGTGCGCATCGTTTCGGCGACCAATCGCAACCTGCGCAAGGCGATGGAAGATAAATCCTTTCGCCCCGATCTGTATTACCGCATCGGCGTCATTCCCATCCATCTGCCGCCGTTGCGGGAACGTCGTGAAGACATTTTGCCGCTTGCCGAGTTTTTCATCAGTCAGTTCAACCGGGACTTCAACAAAAACATCCGGGGGATATCCCGTATGGCGCAGAAGATTCTGCTTGAATACTCCTGGCCCGGAAATATCCGCGAGTTGCGCAACGTCATTGAACGATCCATCATTCTCGAGTGCGAAGATCAGTTGCTGGTGGAAAACCTTCCTCGGGAACTGGTAGCTCAGTCGGTCGACGATAACATCGGTCCCCTCAATTTTCAGCTCCCGCCCGAAGGGGTGAATATCGAGGACGTCGAGCGCGAACTCATCCGCCAGTCCCTCGAAATGGCCAGCGGCAACCAGACCCACGCAGCCAGGCTGCTGCACCTCGGCATCGATGCGTTTCGTTACCGCATGAAAAAGTTCGGGTTTGTGTGAAAACCCGTGAACGGTGACTGGTAACAAGGAATTGGTGATAAGTGATTGATGATTAGTAAAACGGCGCTGGATATCCAGCGCCGTTTTTTCTGATTCTCATGTGGTATCCGATGTTTGGAACGCAGTCCGCAGCATGCAAGGTTGTGTTGGTATCGTTCCTGCGGCATCGCAAGGGGGAAATTGCAGGCAAAATGCCTTTACCCATCACGAATCACCAGTCACCAATCACTGGCCTTACGCTTTTCGCGTACCTCGGGACTCGGGCATTTAACCTTTGATCTCACCCTTCCTCCAGCGCTTCGGCGATGGTGCGGCAAAAGGCCGGCAGGTCGCCGGGCATGCGCGAGGTGATGAGATTGCCGTCGCGTACCACTTCCTTGTCGACATAACGTGCCCCGGCATGGGTCAGATCATCACGAATGGCGAAAAAACAGGTCGCCGTGCGGCCTTTGACGATCTGGGCGGAGGCCAGCATCCAGGCTCCGTGGCAGATGGCGGCCACGATTCTTCCGGCCTGATGGGCTTGTGCCACCAGATCGACCATGGCATCAAAACGCCGCATGCGGTCGGGAGCGTAACCGCCCGGAACGATCATGGCATCGAACCGGTCCCCTTTTACCTCGGTCATGGAACTGTCGGCGGTTACCGGGTAGCCGTGTTTGGACTTGTACTCCTGCTTATGGGGACCGACCACCGTGACCTCGGCTCCCGCTTCGCGAAACCGAAGCACCGGATACCAAAGCTCAAGGTCCTCATACAGGTCTTCCACCAGTACGGCAATGCGTTTGTTTTTCATTGACATGGCGAGTCCTCCTCATTCTTGCCGTACATCACGGCAGCTTCAGGGTCATGCCATCATGGGCGATATCCGCCTTGACGCGCAACTTGCGCGCCCGATGCTGCAACTGATGTACGATACGGGATTCATTTTCGATGATTTCTTCGCCGCAGTGACTGGCCAACATGCTCGGAACCCTCTGCTCTCCACACCACTGAAGCTGGGTGAACAAGGATGCATGTCCATATAGCATACCATCTTCGAAACGAAGCAGGGACCGATGTACGGATGCCCCGTCGGCGATGAAGAGTTTCACGCCACGCAATACCCGGTCCCGATCGGGGATGCGTGCCACATCCGGGCAGTAAAAGACGGTGCTGCGGCCGGCCTGGATGCGGTAGCCGACCGCCGGGGCGCGGGGGGAGTGCTGCAGCGCAAAGGCCTGCAAACGGATACCGGCAATGAAAAAGGGCTGCTGGGGGGTGACGAGCACCCGCCGGTGCAAGGGAAATCGACAGATTTTTTTCCAGGTGGCGGCATGGGCATAGACCGGGCAGGGAGCCCCCCGGACCAGACCGCCGACATGATCGTCGTGGGCGTGGGTCAGCAGCAGCGCCACGGGGTCGATAAAGGGCAGACGGCCAAGCCAGCTGCTGCCGCAGTCGATGAGCAGGCGTCGTCCGCCGTAGGCTACCTCCAGCATACTCTGGCGTGAATGCCGGGGATTGCCGTACGGGGTGGAACTGAGGGTGCCGTGAAAGGTCAGCTTCATGGTTTGTACCGCTCCATGTATGATTCGACCGCTACCTTACGGGCGGTATTACGGGAACTCATGTAGCGGATTTTTCCGAATACGGGTCGCTGAGGTCCCCATGCCCGATCGAAACGTCCCAGAACCCAGCCGATGCCGTTATAGGAATTGGGATCGCATCCGTCAAGTGCATACCGGTCATTGAGCTCGATCATGGCGGCAAGGGCCTGCTGCGGCGTGGTGCTCCACTGCAGGATTTTTTTGCCCCACAACATGCGCAGATAATTGTGCAGGCGGCCCTCGCGTACCAGCTGCATCTGCGCCGCATTCCATAACGGATCGTGGGTCCGGCCGATCTCGAGCTCTTCCAGGCTGTAAAGGTAAGGGCGGGGATCGTCGGCATGTTTTTTCAGAGTTTCTTGTGCCCAGTCGGGAAGGCTTTCGAAGCGGTCGTAGTCGTCGCGCCTGAAGCAGAACAGGTAGCCGAGTTCGCGCCAGGTGATGACCTGGTCGAGGAATGCTTCCGCATCGGATTTCAGCCCCCACCAGCCGCTGCGTTTTCCGCGCGCTTCCGGGGAAAGGTCGGAAGGGTGCCAGCCCTCCTGGTCGAGCAGGCGCTGGACGATTTCGTGGCTCGATATATGTCCCCAGCGCAGATAGGGCGAAAGGCCGCTGGTGATGTCCTTTTGCGGCTCGTTGCGGCATTCTTCGTAATAGGCAAGATGTTCGCGCAGGAACATCCTCAACGTTTTGCGGGCGGCTGAAGCACCTCCCGCGACATCAACCGGCCCGGTGTCCTGGCCGATAGGCAGGGTCGTCAGGCGCGTCCGTTTTCCGGCCAGAATAGCATCATCGGCCGGCGGCCATTTTTTCATCATTCCCGACTTTAAGGTTGGGGGCGGCGGCAATGAAATTTCGGCCAGAGGGTCGGGCAGCGGCATATGCAGCAGGTGGGGAAGCAGATGTCGCTGCAGATAGCGCCGCAGACTGTAGGCCGTGGAGAAGTCGCGATCGGCGGCTTTGAAGGGTAAAAGGCCGTTGCTGTCGACCTGTTCCAGTTTTACCGCCAGGCGGGCGGCCAGCTGTTTGGTTTCTTTCCGTGATTCCCGCAGCGGGTGGAGGTCGCAAACCACCATGCAGGCTTCCGTGGCCAGTGTTGCAATCAGGTCCATGATCTGCCCGGGCTTGGATTCGACAAAGGGGTAATAGCCGGCCGGTCGATCGTTAAGAAGACGGGCGTTGTCGGCCATGCCGTCCAGTGCGAAATGGTGATGACGCAGGTTGGCATGGAGACGGTCGCAGGGCAGAGTCTCGGCAATCAGCAGCGGTTGCTGTTTTTCCGTCGCCAGGTCCACGGCGCGCTGCAGGCCGAAATTCCAGCCGGTGCGGCGCGCGGCGTTCATCCAGTAGAGAATATACCGGCCGTCGGGGTTAACGGGTTTGGCATTGCAGATGTCGATGCGGATGTCGGGAACCGGCATAGTAAGCCTCCGGGAAAAAAAGCCAGGCTCGAGGCCCAAGGTTAAACAATTACTTGCAAACCAGGCGATGAGGTACCTGATATAGTAGCAAAGTGCGGGAGGCGGAAATGGTGCTTGACACCGGGACATGACCGGGGCAGGCTTTCCTCAGCACTCAGCACTCAGCACTCAGCACTCAGCACTCAGCACTCAGCACTCAGCACTCAGC
>ERZ1673962.334-NODE-334-length-35653-cov-53.437468_pt1 | contig 35653 bp, 30 predicted proteins | sample MGYA00580188_ERZ1673962 | MGnify/ENA primary metagenome ERZ1673962 (study PRJEB41334, sample SAMN05608104) | rock metagenome | biome: terrestrial subsurface; feature: shale formation; material: shale | place: USA: Pennsylvania ... | reverse complement strand
AACCTCGAGTTCGATACGCGTAAAAAACGGGCCCTTGTGGCCCGTTTTTGGTTTTGGGGGCTGAAGTTCAGGCTCTCACCCGTTAACATCCTGTACCATGCCTTATTCCTCCCCTCTCTTTACCATCCCCTGCGAATTGCGTGACTATCCCGAGTGGCATTTTGGCCGCCAGATGTACTGTGTCTGGACACTGCCGGTGCGTGACAGGCTTGTGCTTGAGCGTCTGCAAGCCGCGCAGCAGCACCTTTTGCCCTGGTTGCATCAAAACTACCGTCGGCAGGCCCATATCACTTTATTTGTCTGTGGGTTTGATGCGCTGGTGCAGCACAGGGATGATGATTTCACGCGGCAGGCGCAACAGTTGCAATGTGAGGCGCTGGAAATGCTGGCACAGGCATCCTTTTCATTACAGATCGGGGGGCTGGACAGCTTTGCCAGCGCACCCTATTTGCAGGTAAATGATCCCGAGGGTGTGTTGGCAGTGCTGCGTGAGCAGCTTGAGACAATCAACCCGGAAGTGCGGCAGGCCGACTATGTGCCGCATCTGACGGTTGGGCTGTTCCAACAAGCGTTGTCTTGGTCGCAGCTGCAGGCCAGGATCAATTCATTCAACCGAGCCGAGTCATTGACGTTGCGGGTGAGTGAGCTGGAGCTGAGTTGTTACCGTGCCAGTGAGCTGTTCGGGCCGCTGGCACGGATAGCATCCGTGCCACTGCTTTAGGCGTTTGGGTCAACAGGTTATGGCTGAAGCTCGGTATTAGCGCTGATGACACGGTTTCGTCCGCCAGCCTTGGCCTGATACAGCGCATTATCGGCCCGACGCAGCAGGTCATCAGCGGTATCACTTTCGGGGTTCAGAGCGCTGATTCCGGCTGAGAGGGTCACGGGGCCGATCATTTCGGTACCGTATGTGAATGTCTGGCTGGCCATGCTGGCGCGTAGCTGTTCAGCGCGATCCTGGCAGTCCTGCAGCGTTGCCGCAGGCATGACCACAACGAACTCCTCGCCACCAAAGCGACAGATAATGTCGGTTTCGCGGAAGTTTGTCCGCAACAATCGGGCAACGCTTTTCAGCACCTCATCACCGGCAGCATGCCCGTAGGTGTCGTTGAGTCGCTTGAAGTGGTCAATATCACAGATCATGACGGTCAACGGACTATGATTGCGATGTGCCAGGGCGACCTCGCGGGACAGCATCTCATCAAGGAAGCGCCGGTTATTGAGGCCGGTCAGCGCATCTTCGTAGGAGAAGCGACTCAACGCCTGTTGCAGTACCACTTTGGATAGGGTCAGGTTGATCCGATCGACAGCTCGCAGGAACAGGTTTTGGAGTGTTAACGGGTTCAGCTGCTCAAAATTGATATTGCGACTGTCGAGGTTAACCACCAGCATGCCGATCAGCTGGCTGCCGTTACGGGGGTCTTCATATTCGATGCGGAAGCTGTGCCATTCATCCCCTTCGGGCCGGGGCGTGTCAGTTAACGCATAGCGCGAAGGCAGGGTCTCCTGGCACCAGTGTAGCTCCAGCTCCCAGTAATGCTGAGTACTGCGATAAAGTCCGCCGGGCAGCGGTTCACACAGATCGGGAAGATGCGCCGCCATTCGTTTAATGGCGTGTTCAACAGTCTCGCTTTGCTCCATAGCGCTTATCATTTTATCCAGCAGTGCGCGCTTGCGATTGCCGAACTCCAGAGCACGCGCACGATCGGCTTCGCGCCGGGCCAGTATTTTCAACTCTGAGGTGCGCTCGACAACACGGTTTTCAAGTGTGGCATTCAGGTGTGCCAGTGCGTTCTGGGTGTGAATGAAGTGCCGTAACGATAGTGCCACGATGGCCAGTGAAAACATCAGTGAGCCCCAACCGACCGGGATTCGACTCCAAGCGATCCAGCCATGGGCAACCGCCATATCCACCAGGAGCAGCAGCGTCAGGGTGGTGGTGGCCAGCAGCATAATACGCTGGTCGCTGTTGGCTTGCGGCAATTGATACACAGTGCAAAGCAGCATAACCGGTACCAGCACCGCGAACAGCAAGTCGAACAGAGGGTAGGTGTTGGCGAGGCTCACCACACCCACGAGCGAGAGCCCCAGAGCGCCGATCAGATACAACAGAAACAGCCCCACCAGTGAGCGGTAAAGCCATCGCAGTCGCCCAAACCATGCCTGTAGCATCAGTGCGAGCGCGATGGGTAGCAGATAGTAGCTGCCGGCTCCAATGTATTCCCACATGAGGGCATGATTGAACAGTAACTGTTTGGCCTGGCTTGTACTCAGGGCAAGGCCTGCGCTGGCCAACGAGAACAGCCCCAGAGCAAACAGGATCAGACGGCCGGATTTGAAAAGTGCAAACAGCAGAGCCAGAGCGGCAATCAACAGGTTGAACAGGGTGATGATCAGGCTGTCGATCGACTCCTTTAGAATCTGCTGATAAAGCTCAAGCCGGTCCAAGATCTTGACCTCACCCCAAAGACCGATGTCCATGTAATTGGAGTAGACGCGAAAATGGATCGGCTTGCCTGCGGCATCCTTGGGCAGTGGGATCATGTGCCAGGGCCAACCCTCGAAACGGCCCTTGCCCTGGGCATCAAATTCGCCGTAGTGGTAGATGCGCTCACCCTCAAGGTATACCTCGACAATCAGATCAACACTGAAGATGTACAGTACCGGGTCGCGCCAGTCATCTTCAGGGATCTGGGTGCGATACCAGATGTTTTCGCGCCCATCCCGCCCGGGTGGGTTGGACGGAAAGCTGATGGGGTGCCACTGGGCCTTATCGGCCTCGATGGTCCAAACGGGAGTGTCATCCTTGAACGGTGAGTCGCCCCAGCGGTATTCCCAGTGCTGGTTCAGTGGCACGGTTTCGGCCTGTGCTCGTGTCAGGCCAAGTGCCAACAGGCAAAGCAGACACAGCCACAGGCATCGCATGAGGGCTGCTGATTGATCAGATCTGGCCGAACAAATAGCTGAGTTCATCAGCTGCGGCTCCGTCAACAGTGTTAATAGGGCCGATTATATAGGGAGAGTGGCTACTATATCACCTGTTGTGTATGTCATTTGATACTCAGTTGTTCCAGCGCAGCACTCAGAACCGGCCTGATGGGTTGGTTGATTTTCAGACTGAGCAGCTCATCCGCGCGAGTTTTGCCCAAGGTCAGTGCCGCGATCGGTTTGTCCCACTCATGGGCACGGCGGCAGAAGCGAAAGCCGGAGTAGACCATCAGCGATGAGCCGATCACCAGCAGACCATCGGCTTGCTGCAGGGCGTCCAGTGCATCCACTACCCGCTGTTTGGGTACATTATCGCCGAAGAACACCACGTCAGGCTTCAAAATTCCGCCACAGTGAGGGCAGTCGGGAATGCGGAAGTCACTGAAATCCACCTCCAGGTCCGCATCGCCGTCTGGGGCAGTCTCGGCGCTGAAGTGGGTGAAGGCTGGGTTCAGGTCGGCGCTTTGAAGGTGCACCTCGTCACGGCTGCAGCTGAAATCACAGCTCATGCAGATCACCCGATCAGATCGGCCGTGCAGGTCGATAACCCTCTCGCTGCCAGCCCGCTGATGCAGGCCGTCCACGTTTTGCGTTACCAGCAGGTCGATATGGCCCAGCCGTTCCAGTTGTGCCAAGGCAGCATGTGCCGCGTTGGGCCGTGCATCACGCATCACTGGCCAGCCTACCAGGCTGCGACCCCAGTAACGCTTACGGGTGTGCTCGCAGCGCATGAACTCCGGGTGCTGTACCGGCTGCTTGCGCTTCCAGTCACCGTTGCTGTCGCGGTAGTCGGGGATGCCAGAGTCGGTGCTGATACCGGCACCGGTCAACACCAGCAAGCGGGGGTGGCTGTGGATAAAATCGCTCAATGCCTGGTGGGACATGATTGGGTCTCAAGCGGAAAAATAATCTTTCTAGGATACGTCATTGTGTGGGAAATGAATCGCCGGGGCCAGGCAGGGCGTTAGTACAGAGTATTCGGCTGCTGGGCAGCGCTCATTCAATACAATCTATTGATTACCTAAATGATAACAATTAGCATTAAGCTTAAGTGTTTGGTGCTCTGACCCCTTCCAGGGCGCCACACGCTCTCACTGTACTCAAGAAGCCCTCCGCTGCATGGCCAACAAGGGGCTCACACATTCTTACAGGTATAAGACAAAATGTATCCATCAAAGCCGATTCGGGCGTTTGCCCTTTCTACGCTTTCAGCCGGGTTGATGCTGGCGCATCAATCTGCATTTGCCGCCACTCAGGAAATGGACACGGTCGTCATCAGTGCATCAGGTACCGAACATACCCAGATGACCGCGCCGGCCTTTACTACCGTGATCGATGCTGATGCGCTGCGCGACAATCCGACCGAAAGCGTGGCTGATCTGGTCAGCCGCAGCGCCGGTGTGATCAACACCACCGACAGTGCGGGCCGTGATGAAGTGCGCATGCGTGGCCTGGATGCCGGCTATACCCTGATTCTGGTGGATGGCCGCCGCATTTCCTCCGGCAATGCCCTCTGGCGTGGCGGTGATTTCGACTTCAGCGCGGTTCCACGTGCCAGTATTGAGCGGATCGAAATTGTGCGTGGTCCCATGTCGTCGCTTTATGGTGCCGACGCCATGGGTGGTGTCATCAATATCATCACCAAGAAGGGTGCGCAGGACTGGGCCACCAATGTGGACGTGGTCTACGAACACATCACCGAGGGTGAAGAGGGTGACCAGTTCCGTACCAACCTGTCCACCGCCGGCTCCCTGACAGACAATCTTTACCTGCGTCTCAGTGGTGAGTTCTACAACCGTGACGCCTGGTATATTAACGATGTTGATACGGTGCCGGAGCGTGAAGAGAAGGAAGCGCGTAACCTGTCCGGCTCGCTGAGCTGGGATCTGGATGAACGTCAGACGGTGAATGCGGATCTGATGATCAACCATGATGAGCGCCCTTATGACAATTACGCCAGTGGCTCATACCGCGAGCAGGAAATCGAGCGCACTACCTACGCTCTGAGCCACGAGGGTAACTGGGACTGGGGCCGTACCCTGCTCAGCGTCAACTATGAAGATGGCGAAATCGACGATTACAACAGCCGCTATCCGGACCCCAAGCAGCGCAACCTGGAAGAGACCAACCTGACGCTGTCCGGTAGTGCCAGTATGAACTTGGGTATTCACGGCCTGAGCATGGGCTACGAATACCGCAATCAGGAAGTCAGCGACAAGGTCGCCTTTACCCAATCCGGCAGCAGCGACGCCAGCCAGCAGGCCCTGTTTATGCAGGATGAAATGCAGCTGACCGACAAGTTGCGCCTGACCCTGGGTGGCCGCTATGAGGACCATGATGACTTCGACGGTGAGTTCACCCCGCGTGGTTACCTGGTGTATGAGTTGAACAACGCCGTCTCCATCAAGGGTGGTGTCAGTAAGGCGTACAAGGCACCGCGGCCACACCAGATTATCGAGGAATACCAGATCGTCAGCTGTGGCGGTTCCTGTTTTATCCCGGGTAACCCGGACCTGACGCCGGAAACCAGCGTCAACTATGAGCTGGGTGTTGAAACCCGTGCCACCAACTGGCGCATGAGTGCAGTGGTGTTCCGCAATGATGTGGAAGACATGATCACCGCCACCTACGATGCTGCTACCCAATCCCGTGCCTGGGTCAACCTGAATGAGGTTCAGGTCACCGGTCTGGAGGTGGAAGGTCAGGTTGATCTGAACCACGCCTTGAGCCTGGATGCGGCCTACACCTACATGGATACCGAAGAGAACGGCGATGCCGAGCTGGCCTTCCGCCCGCGCCACAAATTGAACGCCGGCTTGAACTGGCAGGCCACCGCCGATACCGGTTTGCGTCTGGGTGTGGATTACTTTGGTGAGCAGAAAAACTGGGATAACGAAGCCCAGTCGGCCTACACCCTGGTGAGCCTGGCGGCCAACTCCCGTGTAGCACCGGATCTGACCCTGCGTGGCGGTATCAACAACCTCACCGACGTGGACCTGAATGACGACGATGATGACTACTACAGTAATGTGGTGGGTCGCAGCGTCTACGTGGGCCTGAGCTACGATTTCTGATTTTTTGTCTCTCCCCGGGGCGGTGTTCCTGTTACCTGAGCACTGCCCTTTTTTATGAGTGAACCTATGTTGAAAAGGATGAATACGCTGGCGCTGGCCGTGGCAAGCACTGCACTGGTGACAACGGCTGCATGGGCGCTGCCGCTGCAGCAAAAACTGTCCCTGCCGGCCGGCGAAACACGGGTGGTGGACCTGGAATTGGCACAGGGGGACTACCTGCGTGGGCAACTCAGTGGCACCGGCCCGGTCAAGGCACTGCTGGTCGATGCCGAAGGCGCGCCGGTGCGCCATCTGACCCGCGCCGGTGATGTGGATGCACGGGTGGCCTTTCGTGCGCCTCAGGGGCAAGCCTATCAGCTGGTATTGAGTGCCGGTGATACACCCGTGCAACTGACGCTGTCGCTGGAAAAGGCACCCTTGTTGGCACCGGGGGAGGTGAAGGCTCCCGAGATGGACAGCCCTCAGGTGCGCCGGGCATTGGCTGCATTGCAAGCAGGGCAGAGTGTCGATGAGGTCTGGTCTGGATTGACGGCGTCAGGCACTCCCTTGATTGAATGGCCGCAGGATGTGCCAGAGGCAAAATTGGCTGCGGATGAGCGTCTGGTCACCTTCCTTTGGCGCGGTGCCCGTGAGCGAGTGCTGATGCTGGGCGCACCGGGTTATGAGCATGATCCGCTGTTTCGCCTGGGGAATTCGGATATCTGGTTTCGCAGCTATCGCCTGCCCAGTGATACGCGCATGAGCTACAAGCTGGCGCCGGATGTGCCGCAGGTCGCAGGAACGGAACGCGAGCAACGGGTCGCCATTATAGCGACGGCACAAAAAGACCCCCTGAATCCGAATCAGTGGTCGCCGGATGGTCTGAATGATCGCTATAACCTCAACTCCATTCTGGAGCTGGATCAGGCACCTTCCGACCTTCTGCTCAAGGGGGATCGACCGCTGCCAAATGCCCGGCACTACCGTTTGAGCAGTGAGCGTTTGGGCAACACCCGTGATGTGGATATCTGGCTGCCCGAAGGCATTGAAGCGGAGTCGGGTGAGCAGGTACCGTTGGCCATTTTCTTTGATGGTGCTGACTACCAATCACGAGTACCCACGCCCCGTATTTTGGCGAATCTGATCGAATCGGGTCAGATACCGCCCACGGCAGCGGTTTTTGTCAGCAATCCCAGTCGTGCAGCACGGCGTACGGAGCTGCCCTGCAACGCAGACTTTGCCGACTTCATGGCAGAGGAGCTGCTGCCCTTTGTTGTGGATAAAACCGGTTTGCGTTTCTCTGGGGATAAAACCCTCTTGGCCGGTGCCAGTTTCGGTGGCTTGGCATCTGCCTGCACGGCCTATCGTTATCCACAACACTTTGGCCTGGTGCTGAGCCAGTCAGGATCGTTCTGGTGGAGCCCGGCGGATGCGGAACGTCCGGAATGGCTGAATGCTCGGCTGGCCAAGTCCGAACGCTTGCCCATCCGTTTCTACCTCAGTGCCGGCCGTTTCGAGACCGACTTTGGCGAAAGCGGTATTCTCAATGCCAACCGCCAGCTGGAGCAGATCCTGCAGATAAAAGGCTATCCGGTGAAACTGGAAGAGTTCAGTGCTGGCCATGACTACTTCCACTGGCGCGCTACTTTGGGGCGGGGGCTGATACACCTGTTGGGTGACTAATCAGAGTTTGGTGTTTGAGGTTTTACGTTGGTGGCTGATTATACTGGCGTGCCAGTTCGACAAAGGCGTGCAGGTAGTCAGTCTCCACATCCTCTTTACGCAGACCAAGGAAAATCTGTTTGGCGACGCCTGATTTTCCCAATTGCAGCGGGTGCAGCGGCAGCCTTTGTTGGTACTCACTGACCAGCCAGCGCGGCAGTGCTGCGACACCACGCCCGGCAGCTACCATCTGCAGCATGATGTCGGTGGTCTCGATCTGCTTGTGGCGGCGCGGTGCACAACCGGCCGGGGTCAGAAAGCTGTTGAAAATATCCAGTCGTTCCGGCTCAACCGGGTAGGTGATCAGAGTGTCGTTGAGCAGCTGTTTCGGTTCAACCTGAGGTTGCCCGTACAGTGGGTGCTCAGGACCTACCACCAGCACCTGTTCGTAATCGAAAACCGGCTCGAAGACGAGGCCACTACGGTGCAGCGGGTCAGGCGTGACCAGCAGGTCGATCTCATGGCCGTAGAGGGCGCCCATGCCGCCAAACTGAAATTTCTGCCGCACATCTACATCGACACCGGGCCACTGCTGCAAGTAAGGGTTCACTATCTTCAACAGCCACTGGTAGCAGGGATGGCACTCCATGCCGATGCGCAGGGTGCCGCGCTCGCCACTGGCAAACTGCTGCATCACCGCTTCGGCGTGCTCGAACTGAGGCAGCAACCGTTCCGCCAGTCGCAGCAGATAGCGGCCGGCCTGAGTCAGGCGCAGGCGGCGGCCTTCCTTCTGCCACACGGGGGTACCCAGCTGCTGCTCCAGCTTGCGTACTGAATGACTCAGGGCGGATTGGGTGAGGCACAGGGTATCGGCGGCTGCAGTAAGCGAACCTTGTTGGTCCACGGCGCGCAGTATCATCAGGTGGTGGCGGTCAAGCATGTTAATCCATGATCATAATTAATGGGTTGATGAGATAATGCCATTATTTTTCATCATTCATAAGGGCTAGCATCGTCTTCGAATTGAATTTTGGAGAGTGTTATGAGCCTTCAGCGACAAAACAAAAGCCTTCAGCCACAGACAAAAAGCCGTCTACACAACTTGGGTTTTCCGCGCATCGGCGCACGGCGCGAACTCAAATTTGCCCAGGAAGCCTTTTGGAAAGGCGAGAAAAGCGAATCCGAGCTGCTGCAGACCGCCTCAGAGCTGCGGGCGCAGAACTGGAAGCGTCAGGCGGGACTCGATTTGATCCCGGTGGGGGATTTTTCCCTCTACGATCAGGTACTGGATCTGAGCTTTACCCTCGGCAACCTGCCGGCCCGAGTGCAGGGGCTGCAAGGCTCCGAGCTGGATCAGTATTTTCGTGTCGCCCGTGGCCGCTCCGCCAACGACAGCGGCTGCAACTGTGTGCATGCCGGCGAGATGACCAAGTGGTTCGATACCAACTACCACTATATCGTGCCGGAGTTCAGCGCCGAGACCCGCTTCAGCCTGAATCCGAGTCGCCTGCTGGCGCAGGTTGAAGAGGCTCAGGCGCAGGGCCACAACGCCAAGCCGGTGCTGATCGGTCCGGTCACCTACCTGTTGCTGGGCAAGGCGAAAGATGAAATCGATCCGTTGAGCCTGCTGGTGCAGCTGTTGCCGGTCTATGCCGAGCTGCTCGGGCTGCTGGCCGAGAAGGGGATCGAGTGGGTGCAGATCGACGAGCCGACGCTGGTCACCGAGCTGGCACCGCAGTGGCAGGACGCTTTCCGTACCGCCTATGCCGCGCTGGCCGACAGCGGCGTGAAACTGCTGCTGACTACCTATTTCGGTCAGTTGAAACAGAATCTGGAGCTGGCCTGCAGCCTGCCGGTGGATGGTCTGCATCTGGATGCAGTCAATGCCCGTGATGAGGTCGAGCCGGTGATCGAGCAGCTGAACGCGGGCCAGGTGCTGTCATTGGGAGTAGTCAATGGTCGCAATATCTGGAAAACCGATCTGAGTGCATTGCTGGACTGGCTGGAGCCGGTGGCCAAACAGCTGGGCGAACGGCTGTGGATTGCGCCCTCCTGTTCGCTGCTGCATGTGCCGGTGGATCTGCACAGCGAACAAAAGCTGGATGCCGAGATTCGTTCCTGGCTGGCCTTTGCTCAGCAGAAGCTGGATGAAATCCGGGTTATCCACAGCGCATTGAACTATGGCCGGGGGGCTGTTGCCGCTGAACTGGCCGAGAATCTGGCTGCGTTGAACAGCCGCCGTACTTCGCCGCGGGTGCATAACCCGAAAGTCCAGCAGGCTGTTGCCGCCATCGATCCGGGATTTGGTAAACGCAAGCGTGCCTACCCGCAGCGGGCAGCGCTGCAGCGCGAGAAACTGAACCTGCCGCTGTATCCGACCACCACCATCGGTTCCTTCCCGCAAACGCAGGAAATCCGTAAGGCGCGGCTGGCGTTCAGAAAGGGTGAGCTGGATGCCGGTGAATATACAGCGCGCATGCAGCAGGAGATCGAGTTTGCCGTGAAGCAGCAGGAGGCTCTGGGTCTGGACGTGCTGGTGCACGGCGAAGCCGAGCGCAACGACATGGTGGAGTACTTCGGCGAGCAGCTCGACGGTTACGCCTTCAGTCAGTTCGGTTGGGTACAGTCCTACGGCTCCCGTTGCGTCAAGCCGCCGATCCTGTTCGGTGATATCAGCCGTCCGAAGGCGATGACCGTGGAGTGGATCCAATATGCCCAGTCACTGACGGATAAAAAGATGAAGGGCATGCTGACCGGCCCGGTGACCATCCTCAACTGGTCCTTCGTGCGTGATGACCAGCCGCGTTCACACAGCTGTTATCAGCTGGCGCTGGCGATCCGCGAAGAGGTGCAGGATCTGGAACGTGCCGGTATCGATATCATCCAGATCGATGAAGCGGCCCTGCGTGAAGGCCTGCCGCTGCGCCGCAGCCAATGGGCCGAGTATCTGAACTGGGCGGTGGGGTCGTTCCGCATCAGCGCCAACGGCGTATCGGACAGCACTCAGATTCATACCCACATGTGCTACTCGGAGTTCAACGACATCATCGAGGCGATCGCGCACATGGATGCGGACGTGATCACCATCGAAACCTCCCGTTCCGATATGGAGCTGCTGGATGTGTTCGACGAGTTTCACTACCCCAACGAGATTGGCCCGGGTGTGTACGATATCCACAGCCCCAACATCCCGTCGGTGGAGCAAATGGTAAAACTGATGCGTCTGGCGGCGCAGCGCATCCCGGCAGAACGCCTCTGGGTGAACCCGGACTGTGGCCTGAAAACCCGCCAGTGGAGCGAAGTAATCCCGGCACTGCAGAACATGGTGGAGGCGGCTAAAGTGCTGCGCGAGGATCGGGCCGCTGCGGCCTGAAAATAAAGGTGCCCGCCCCTGAAGCGGGCACCTTTATATCCGTTTACAGGTGGGTCAGTGTTTCATGTAGATCAGTTCATCCACTGGATAACCGGCCTTGCGGGCGATGGCAACCAGACGCTCCAACGTATCGGCATCCATCTTCGGTGTGCGCGACAGTATCCACAGGTAATCCCGATCCGGGCCGCTGACCAGTGAGTACTGATAGCCCTCGTGGTCCAGTTCCATGATCACATAGGCGCCATAGAAGGGACCGAAGAACGACACTTTCAGGTAGCCGGTGCTGCTGTCCTCAACGAAATACGCCTTGCCCTCGGCCTCACGCCATTCGCCTCGGGCGGCGTCGAAACCTCGGTTGATCACTTTCACCCCGCCATCGTCTCTCAGACTGTACTCGGCCTGCACCTGGCTCAGTCCGCGCTCGAACGAATGATCCAGCCGGGCGATCTCATACCAGGTGCCCAGATAACGGTTCAACTCGAAGTTGCTCACCGGCTCGACTCGATCGGGCAGGCTGGTGCAGGCGGTCAACGTCAGCAGTATCAGACCGAGAAAAAACGTGCGCATGGGATCTCCTTGCTCGATGGCCTTAAGGTATTTAAGAATAGCTGACCCGTTCATACGCAGAGGATTGGCAATGGAGCAGATTCGGGTCGCCGTATATGGCACTCTCAAACAAGGGCAAGGCAACCACCACTTTCTCAGCGGTGCAGAGTATCTTGGCTCAACACGGCTGGATGGCTTCGCGCTCTATGACCTGGGGCCTTGGCCGGCGGTGAAGCGGGAGCCGGGCCAGACGCAGGTAGAGGTGTACCGTGTGAATGCGGCGACTTTTGCCGCACTGGACGAACTGGAAGAATACAATGCCCGTGCTCCGCACACCGGACTGTATGACCGGATTCAGGTGGACACCCCCCATGGCCGTGCCTGGCTCTATCTCTACAACCCGACGGTTGAGCCGGGACAACGGCTGATGTCAGGTAACTGGGTCAGCCGCTGATCTCTCGGACCTTGCCGTTTGCCACTTTTTCGGCGGTATCCAGATAGATCAGGGTCCAGTCCGCCCCCGGACCGACCTCATCGGAATCGGACAACAGCCGCAGATGCCGGTCCGGGCTGATCAGCGCGACGGGCATGCGTACGCCCGACGCATCCTGCTGCTGCCACTGTTTGAAGTCATAGCTCTCGCTGAAACGTGTAGCCCTGAAGTGTGCCCCGCGGCTGATCAGCCCGGCGAGCTGGCCGAAGCTCAATGGCTCAGGCCCCAGTGGTCGGCCCTGATGCTCTTCAGCCAGCTTGAGTCTCGCCTGTTGGTGTTTTTCCGTGCGGATCGTGAAGATCTGCCGAGCCGGAAAGTCGCGTCGGAAATGCTGGCACAGCAGGGCGTTCCATTCCCGCTGTGGTGTCAGCGTCAACAGATGCCCCAGTCCGGCCAGGTCCAGCCGATCATCGACCACCGCGGCCAACGGGTTGCCGCACAAGGTTCTGAGTCCGCGCATGCGGGCATCCCGAATCGCATCCCAGTGGGTGTCCACCACCAATAGAGGCACCTCCTCTTTCTGCAGGCACTCGGCCAGTGCTAGAGCGGCCGGGTTGGCACCTATAAGCAACAGGCCGCGCGGCTCCGGTTCAGTCACGCTCAGCGCCTTGGCAACCGGGCGAGCCGTGGCGCTCTGAAACACTACAGTGCCGATGATGACGGCAAAGGTCAGTGCACTGATCAGTCCGGCGTCTTCATATCCGGCCTGCTCCAGCTTGAGAGCAAAGAGGGCCGAGACCGCCGCTGCGACAATACCGCGCGGGCCGATCCAGGCGATCAGGCCTCGCTCTGGCCAGCTGAGATTACTGCCGAGCGTGCTGGCCCAAACCGATAGTGGGCGGGCGATGAATTGAATGACGGCCAACAGCACCAATGCCGGCCAGCCCAGTGCCAGCAATGCCTGCAGGTCCAGCCGGGCAGCCAGTAGAATGAAAAGCCCGGAAATCAGCAGGGTAGCAAGGTGTTCCTTGAAGGCCAGAATTTCGTCAATATCGATCCCTTTGGCATTGGCCAGCCAGATCCCCATCAGCGTCACGGCCAGCAGACCGGACTCATGGGCGAGGTGGTTGGACACTGAGAAGGTCACCAGTACAGCGGCAATGGCGGCCAGTACTTCCAGATACTCCGGAATCCAGTAACGCCGCAATGCCAGAGCCAGCAGCCAGCCCGCCAACAGGCCAATGATGGTGCCGGCCAGCGTGACTTTGAAAAAGATCATCAGGCTGGCGAGAAAACCGTTTTCGCCACTGCCGGTGGCAATCAGCCACTGGAATACCAACACCGCCAGCAGAGCACCCAGAGGGTCAATCAAGATGCCTTCCCAGCGCAGCACTTCGGCAATACGGGGTTTGGCGTGCAGGGTACGCAGCATGGGCACAACAACGGTCGGGCCGGTAACGACCACCAGTGCACCGAACAGGGCGGACAGCGCGGGCGACAGCCCGATCAGCCAGTGGGTTGCTAAACTGATCACGGCCCAGGTCACCAGTGCACCCAGTGTGACCAGTCGGCGGACGACGGTGCCGGTCTCGCGCAGTTCACTGAACTTCAGTGTCAGGCTGCCCTCGAACAGGATCAGGGCGACGCTGAGTGACACCAGTGGGAACAGCAACTCATCCAGAAAAAGATCCGGTGACAGCCACCCGCCGATGGGGCCCACCAGAATGCCGGTCAACAACAGAAACAGAATCGCCGGCAGGCGCAGTCGCCAGGCCAGCCACTGGCAGGCCAGACTTGCCAGTGCCAGAGTGGCGAAACCCAATGCAGGGGTAAAAAGATCGTTCAGGGTCACAGGCTGTCCTTGTCGGCAGATGGGTGTCTTCGGGGCGGTTCCCCATCGTTACTGTATAGTGTTTCCAGCACGCGGTTTCCAGCCGCGGGCAGGGAGGCTGTTGAATATGCGCCACTGCAGTCCAATATACTGGGTGGTCACAGGTATGAGGAGAGTGGCAGGTGTTTCGATTTCCCGCCGAACCGTTGAGTGAACACAATCTGGTGGAGCAGCTTGAAATGCTGGGCGGCATACTGGTTCAGCAAGGCGACGTGCTGCAGTTTTCACTGCTGGATCATCACTTTGCGCTCACGCGTATCGAGCAGCCGGGAGCGCTGGTCCGCTGGCTGCAACGGGCCGCTGACGCCGCTCCCGACCTGCGAACCCTGTACATCGAGCTGCCGGCCGGTGAGCATGAACGCACAGCGCCGCCCACCAGTTTTCAGCACTGCCGAGTATCCGGCATAGAAACCGCCTTTGACCGCCATCGCAGGGCGGCCGGAGCACTTGAATGTGACCGTGTTCTGATCAGTCTGGCATTACAGGACAGCCCTGCCACCCTGGTCTGTGAATATATCGTTTGAATCCGCAACAGGAGTGATCCCCATGTCATCCACTCAGCCCACCTTTTTTGTGCCGCACGGGGCAGGCCCCTGTTTTTTCATGGACTGGAATCCGCCCGATGCCTGGGATCGGATGGAAGCGTTTCTGCGCGGCATGCGCGAGACATTGCCAGAGCAGCCCAAGGCGATCCTGCTGGTATCGGCCCACTGGCTTGAGCCCACGTTCAGCACCACTTCGAGTGAGCAGCCGGATCTGATCTATGACTACTACAATTTTCCGCCGCACACCTACGAGCTGACCTACCCGGCTCCCGGCCAGCCCATATTGGCACAGCGCGTGGTTGAACGGTTGCAGCAGGCCGGGCTGCCGGCTGCAACCGATGCCGGTCGAGGCTTCGACCATGGCATGTTCATTCCGCTCAAGCTGATGTTCCCTGAGGCGGACATCCCGGTGGTACAGCTGTCACTGCGTCGGGATCTGGATGCCGAGGCGCATTTGCAGGCGGGCCGAGCACTGCAATCGCTGCGGGATGAGGGCGTATTGATCGTAGGCAGCGGCATGAGTTTCCACAATATGCGTGGCTATCGTGATCCTCATTTTGGCCCGATATCGGATGAGTTTGATGCCTGGCTGGCGCAGGCGGTCGAGGCCGACCCTGCCGCGCGCTGGCTGGCGCTGGCACACTGGGATCAGGCGCCGAGGGCGCGTGAATGCCATCCGGAGCGGCAAGAGGAGCACTTGCTGCCACTGATGCTGGCAGCGGGTGCTGCCGGTGATGATCAGGGGCGGCACGTGTTTGTAGATCGGGTACTGGAGACAAGCCTGTCCGGGTACCGTTTCGGCTGATATTAACCGGGAATTTTTCCCGTCAGATACAGGATTTTTTCGCTCTGTTGCGGGCGTAGTACCAAAGTACGCCAGTACCGCTACCTGTTGCCGACGACAGCGTTTTGTTGCTCATCACATACTGCTGCAACAATTTTGCCAGCCCTCTCATTGGCAGAGGCTGTCCTCTCGGCAACAGGAGTGACCCATGTTTTTTCGCAAGAAACTGCTCAGCAGTGCCATCGCCTCTTCGCTGATGCTGGTCCCATTCGCCTTGCAGGCGGAGCAGGTGGACAGCATAAACACACTGACGGTTACCGGCATTTTGCCCGACCGACTGGAAGCGGTTCCCGGTTCATTTGATATTGTGGACGAGCGTGACCTTGAACGTCGTCGGCCGTTTACCGTGAAGGAAGCACTGAAAACCGTCCCCGGTATCAATGCGGTTGATGAAGACAGCTATGGCCTGGCGCTCAACATCGGGGTGCGTGGCCTCAACCCCCGCCGTACTTCCCGCACCCTGTTGATGGAAGATGGCATGCCGCTGTTTCTGGGCCCTTATGGCGACCCATCAGCACACTACTCGACCCCGCTGGACAGAGTTGAGCGCATCGAGGTGGTAAAAGGCTCGGGGCAGATACTGCACGGGCCACAAACCGTGGGTGGCATGATCAACTTCGTGACACGCCCGGTGCCGACCGATGGCTTTGAAGGCGCTGTCACTATGGACGCCGGTAATCAGGGGTTCCGAGGTGCGCATACGCGCCTGGGCTACGGAAACGACACCGGCGGTATCATGATTGATGCACTGCAGAAGCAGGGTGATGGCGTTCGTCGAGGGCATGACTTTGATGTCACCGAATTTTCCATCAAGGGGCAGCTCAACCTGACGGATCGGCAAACGCTGATTGCCAAGGTTAGTCGCTTTGAAGAAGATTCGGCCATTACCGAAACCGGCCTGGGGCAGCTGGAGTACGCTCAGGACAAATTTCAGGCACCCACCTCCGATCATGACCGTTTCGAGCATCAGCGCGACAGTGTGCAGTTGAAGCACATCTTTGATATCAACGACAGTGCCACGCTCAATACCCAAGCCTATTATGCGGATGCCTATCGCTCGTCTTTCCGGCAGGTCAATGAGCCGGGCGATGGCAGCTACATTATTGACGGTACTGCCTATTCAGAGTTGGATCGCTGTGGCACAGCGGCGACCGCTGCCAATGCAGACGCCTGTGGCGGACGTCACCGTCCCCGCGACTATGAATACTGGGGTATTGAATCCCGTTTGGACTTCAATCATACCCTGTTTGGCCTCGACAGTGATGCTGTCGTCGGCGTTCGGTACCACGAAGAGGACATTCGTCGTCGTCAGTTCCGTGATGGTGACCCGCGTGCTCGCGATCTGGACTGGCTCAAGTCCTTTGGCACGGACTATCTGCGTGAAGATATTCGCATCGATGTGGAAGCGATCTCCTACTTCGCCCAAAACACGTTCCACCTCGGTGACTGGTCCTTTACTCCCGGTGTTCGAATCGAGGATCTGAGCATCAAGACCGATGTGGTCTGGGCGGAAGGCGACCCGCAGGACATTCGTCAGACCAACCGTTCAACCGATGTTCTGCCAGGCTTCGGTATCGCCTGGAATGGCATCGACAACACAACCGTTTTTGCCGGTGTACACCGCGGTATTGCCCCTCCGCGCCCTGATCGTGATTTGGGAGAGGTGGGTGATGGTGTGGTGCTGTCCAAAACCAGCCCCGAAAAAAGCACCAACTGGGAACTGGGTTTGCGCAGTGACTACTTCGATGGTGTCTCCCTGGCGGGAACGCTGTTCTATACCGATTTCCAGGAGATCGTAATTCAGGACAGCGGCAGTTTCTTCAATGCCGGTGAGTCGGAGCAGGCAGGTATCGAGTTGGCGGGCCGAATCGATTTCGGCACCTTCTATGACAGTGCTCACAACGTCTATTTAACGGGTTCCTATACCAACCTGTTCAAGGCCGAGTTCAGCAAGGCCGTACCGTCGGAGAATATTGCAGCGGGTAACCGCATGCCGTATGCCCCCCGTCACATGGCCTCACTCAGCCTGGGTTACGAAAATCCCTACGGGTTGGATACCCGCATCGGTGTGGACTACATCAGCCGACAGTTTGTGGATGGCGAGAACACGCGTGTCGAAAGTGCCAATGGTCAAGAGGGCATGATTGACGGCTACAGCCTCTGGAACGCTTCCATCAACTACAGAAAGCCCGGCAGCGATATCACCCTGTTCGGCAGTGTGTACAACCTGACCGATCGCGAATATCTGGTCAGCCGGGTGGATGGCAAGGTGGCGGGGCGTCAGCGTCAGTTCTTTGCCGGTATTCGCTACGAGTTTTAACTCCCTGAGCCTTCAGCCGCCAACTCTGTTTCCCCGGGGTTGGCGGTTTTTTCATTATTGGCTTAATTTCTTGTTGCAAATAAGAATGATTATATTTAAGATTAATCTCGTTCATTGACAGGTCTAGCTCACTGTAGGCACTGCAGATGTGTGCCGAAGGTGATTGGCGCCGCTTCCTCCATCTCCCCGGGGGAAGCGGCATTTTTTTGTTCGTTTTCGTTCAACTTCACTTGAACAGCCTCCGTTTGACCTCTTCCTCCTGAGTGCCTATTATCCGCGGCTTGCTTCCGGTGTACTGAACAGCTGTTCAGGACTTAAACGGGAAGTTGGTGCGCATCGTTTTATGAAAGTCGATGCAATGCCGACGCTGCCCCCGCAACGGTAGAGGCGTGAGGCGATGACGACAGGCCACTGTATCGATCCGATATGGGAAGGTGTCATACCTCCTGACTGCACAGTCTGACGCCTGAGCCCGGAGACCGGCCAGAAGTGATCATTCATCCATCAGTGTGCGGGTGGCACACATGAGAAAGGTCTTTCCCATGCCGAAACGTTCCACGTTGGCGCTGGCCATTACGCTCGCGCCCAGTATTGCCTTTGCTGCTGAAACCTCGCTTGATGAGCAACTGAAACTCTCCACCATCGTGGTGACCTCTTCCCGCCAGCCACAGCTGCAGCAGGACACGACTGCCGCTACAGAAGTATTCACTCGGACAGACATTGAACGCCTGCAGCCTTCAACCGTTGTTGAACTGCTTGATCGGGTACCCGGCGTACAGATGACCCAATCTGGCGGTCGCGGCAGTATGACCGGCCTGTACATCCGCGGCACAAAATCATCCCAGAGTCTGGTACTGATTGATGGTGTGCGTATCAACGGCGCCGACAGCGGCAGTGCCGCGCTGGAAGCACTGTCGGTTGATCAGATCGAGCGCATCGAAGTGTTGCGAGGGGCTCGTTCCGCCATTTACGGGGCAGATGCCATTGGCGGTGTGGTTCAGATATTCACCCGTCGCGGGGAAGGAGATGGCCTGCGTGCCCGTGTACATCTGGGCTACGGTACAGAGCAAACCTGGGAGCGCAGCCTCGGGCTGTCAGGTGGCAATGCTGATACGCGTTTCAACCTGAGCCTCAGCAATGACGAGACCAACGGCATTAACCGCACTTATGAAGCCACAGGACCGGACAGTGACCGTGATGCCTATCGCAATACGGCTGCCAGCTTCAACCTCAACCACCGTTTCAGCGACCGGTTTGACGCCGGCGTCAGTCTGCTGGATCAACGGGGCGAAAGCGAATTCGATCTGAGCTGGGGCGGTGACTATCCCTATAATGACTTCCAGCTGAGCACTGCATCCGTGTATGCCAATCTGCAGGTTAGTGAGCTGTGGCACAGCCGTCTGGAATTGGGCCATGCAGAAAACCGCAGCTGGACGCGATTTGACGATCACGCCGGCAGTGATGCCTTCAATACCTACCGTGACAGCCTGGCCTGGCTCAACACCCTGCAGCTGACCCCGGCACAGCAGTTATTGGTTGGTTTCGATGGATATAAGGAGCGTCTGAACGGCAATGACAGCTTCGCTGAAACCAGCCGCTGGAACCGGGCTGCGTTTGTTCAGCACCGTTATGATCATGCTCGTTTCAGCACCGAAGTTGGCCTGCGCCATGACGATAACGAACTTTACGGCAGTGAAAATACGCTGAGTGCGGCGCTGACCTGGCGAGTCAACCAAGACAACGATTTGATCGTCTCCTACGGCGAAGGCTTCAGGGCACCCACGTTCGTGGATCTGTACTACCCGGGCTATGACAATCCCGCCCTGCAGCCCGAAACCTCGAAGAGTTATGAGCTGCAGTGGCGTAGCCGACTGGGGCAGAGCACCGAGCTGCAAGCGTCCATCTATCGTACCGATATCGATAATGCGATTACGCTTGACTCGAGCTGGACGCCACAAAACATTGGTACAGCACGTATCAATGGTTTCGAGGCACGCCTGCAGCATGAACTGTTCGGCTGGCAGACCGCATTGGCGCTTGAGCTGGTTGACCCAGTTGATCGGGATACCGACAAGACTCTGGCGCGGCGTGCCAAGCGCAGCCTGAGTCTGGATCTGGATCGCACGTTCGGAGACCTGTCTGTGGGCGGCAGCTGGCAGCTGGCCGACAGCCGCTGGGATGATGCCGCCAATACGCGTGAAATCGCCGGCTATGGTTTGGTAAATCTGCGTAGCCGCTGGCAGCTGAACCCTGAGCTGGCGCTCAAGCTGAAAGTTGATAACCTGTTCGATAAAGAGTACGCCACCGCGCTGTACGGTGTGGGCTGGCCCTCAACCTATCACCCCTATCGTGAAACAGGACGTACAGCATTGTTGTCACTGACATGGACACCTGCACTCTGATTCTGGAAGCGGCATGTCTGGCCTGATGCTTCGCTGCTTGCGGAGCTTCGGGCGATCTTTGTTGCTGGGGCTGCTGCTCGCCAGCGCCAGTGCTCAGTCAGCCCCCCAGCGCATCATATCGCTGGACCTGTGCATGGACTGGCTGTTGGCACTGCATGCAGAACCTGAACAGGTTGCCGCTTTGTCGCCAACTCATCGGCGCTATCAGCTGCCTTTTGATATGCCTGGCTGGCCGCTGCACGACGGCTCGCTGGAGCAGATCTATCTATTGCAGCCGGACCTGATTCTGGTGGGTGAGTACAACGCATTGCTGTTACGTCGCCGTCTTGAGGCGCTGTCCCTTCCGGTGGTGGACCTGTCCCTGCCGACCAGCCTTGCTGAAATCGAGGTCTATGAGCGTCAGTTTCTTGAGCTTATAGGCCAGCCGCCCTCGCGGGCACGACCGGCTCCAACCCCCGCGCAGCCGGAGGGTGATGCGCCTCGGCTGTTGCTGCTGGGTGCCAACGGCATCGGTACAGGGGCAGGTACCTTTGAAGACCAGATTCTGCGTCAGGCGGGCTGGCGCAACTATCTGCGTGATGCCGGTTATGTCCGCCTTGATCTAGAGCAGTTGGTAGCCGACCCACCTGATGCGATTCTCTGGTCGGCTCCGGCGAGCCCATCGCTGGCGAGCCGGTTTGCCGAGCATCCGGCCCTGCAGCAGGTTGTCACCCAGGAAGGGTGGTTGAGCACCGACTACTGGCGTTGGCAGTGTCCCGGTCCCTGGACCTGGGAGCTGATCGAACAACTGAAACGGAAGCGAATTCAATGAACGGGATACTGGCGTTGCTGGTGCTGCTGGCGGCATTTCTGTCACTGGCTACCGGCAGCACCGATATAGCCCCCTTGGCGGGCCTGCTTGAATGGGCACGGGGAGAACAGAGCATTGATGCCATCGTTAGCGGCGAAATTCGCCTGCCACGCACCTTGTTGGCACTGTTGGTGGGGGCGTCTCTGGGCCTCAGTGGCGCTGCGCTGCAGGGGTTGCTGCGCAACCCGCTGGCAGATCCGGGTCTGACCGGCGCCAGTCAGGGGGCGGCACTGGGCGCGGCCTGTGTGTTCTATTTTGGTCTGTTTCCGGCACTGGGTGTGGCGGCACCGGCACTGGCGGGGCTGGTGGGTGCAGGGCTGGCGCTGCTGATCATGCTGCTGCTGGCAGGCCCCGCCGGGCAGGCGATGGTGATCATGGCGGGATTGGCCATCTCGACGCTGACCGGCGCGCTGCTGGCGGCGGTACTGAACTTTGCCCCCAATCCCTTCGCCATGCAGGAGCTGGTGTTCTGGCTGCTGGGCTCGGTGTCCGAGCGCGGGCTGGATCATCTCTGGTTGCTGCTGCCCGCATTGCTGGTCGGTGGTGGTCTGATTTGCAGTCAGCGGCGTCTGCTGCTCGGACTCAGCCTGGGCGAGCAGGTGGCACAGAGCATGGGGTTGTCCCCCCGGCGCGGAAGCCGCCTGATTGTGTTGGGCGCGGCGTTGCTGGTGGGCACCTCGGTTGCCGTAGCGGGTGCTATCGGTTTTGTCGGCCTGATTGTGCCTCATCTGGTGCGGCCCTGGGTGCAACACCGGCCCGACAGAGTGCTGCTGCCCTCAGCCCTGCTAGGTGCGGTGCTGGTGTGTCTGGCGGATATCGTGGTACGTCTGCTGCCGCCGGGGCAGGAGCTGAAACTGGGGGTGTTGACCTCTCTGATCGGCGCCCCCCTGTTCATCTGGCTGGTATGGAAGGAGCGCCGACGATGGATCTGATTCGGGTAGAAGCGCTGTCGCTGGCACAGCGTCTGGTATCGGTCAGTCTGGATCTGCAACCGGGCGAGCTGCTGGGTATTATTGGCCCCAATGGTGCCGGCAAATCCTCCCTGCTGGAGTCACTGGCTGGCATTCAGCCCTGTTCTGGCTTGATCAGCTTTGAAGGCAATTGCCTGAGCACGTTTGAACCGCTGGAACGGGCACGCAAGATCGCGTTTCTGCCACAGCGATCCACGGCAGCCTGGACCTTGAGTGTGCGTGATGTGATTGCGCTGGGGCGCTTGCCCTGGGGGGATGAGTCAGCACAGATTATCGATCAGGCGGCACGCAGTACCGGCGTAGACGAGTGGCTGAACGTGCCGGTGGATCAGCTCTCTGGCGGGGAGCAAGCACGCGTCTGGTTGGCACGATTGCTGGCGGGCGAGCCGCGCGTGATTCTGGCCGACGAGCCTCTGGCCAGTCTGGATCTGTATTATCAGCAGCAGGTTCTGAAACTTTTGCGCCGCTACACCAGCAGGGAGCGCGCGGTGATCCTGTCACTGCATGATCTGTCACTGGCGGCGGCCTGGTGCGACCGGCTGGTGCTGATGGAGGCCGGGCGAGTTGTGGCTGTCGGCACACCACAAGCGGTACTGACGGCGGAAAACCTGCGTCAGGTGTTCCGGGTGGAGGCCGAAATCGATTTCAGCGCCGCAGTGCCACTGCTGCGCATGCAGGGGAGAGAGCCCGTATGAGCATTGCCAACAGCCGCGATCTGGATGAACTCTGCTATCCCTTTATCCATGAAACCTCATGGCTGTGTGACTACGAGCTGCTGACCGACGAACTTTGTGCCCAGATCGGGGCGGTGCTGGCTGCGCTGCCGAATGAGTGGGATGACCTGCGCCAGGATCTTGAACAGCTGCAGCCGCTGGTATTGCACGCCAACGGCTCAATTCGCGGTCGACTGGCCCTGACGGAGGCTGACCTCGTCTGGCTCAAGTCGAGACTGCAGCACTATCGCCAACAGCTGGTTGTGCCACCACAGGGATTTGTGTTGCCTCGGGGCTCAGCACCGGTGCCTCAACTGCATATCGTGCGCTCCAACTGTAAAAAGGCGATTCGGGCGCTCGTGCGCGTCAGTGAAGAAGGGCGGGAGGTGACGGATATTCTGCCGCGCTTTTTGAACCTGTTGTGCAACTTCAGTTTTACCCTGACTCTGGTGATCAACCAGCGCCGGGGTGAAGCGGAAACGGCGTTTGCCAGCCTCAGTTACGGGCCGGTGAAACCGGCATCCGGTCAGGTATCAGGGTAATCGCAGAAACTGCTGTGCGGCGACCTGTCCCTGATGGGCGGCCCGCTCGGCCCAGAGCCGTGCCTCGTCGGCGTCACCTTCTGCCATCAGATGGCGGGCAAGCTGCCACTGGGCATCGGGCTCGCCGGCGTTTGCGGCCTGTCGAAACCAGTACAGCGCCCTGGTCTCATCTGCCTCGACGCCCTGACCGTGACGGTAGGCCTGGGCCAGCTCCAGCATACTGATAGCATCACCGGCCTCGGCTGAGCGCTGATACCAAGCGAACGCCAGCGATGGGTTCTGTTCAACTCCAAGCCCTTTGGCGTACATGTTGGCCACATTGAGCATGCCTTGCTGATTGCCGGCTTCGGCCAGCACCTTGTATCGGCTGAAGGCCTCTTCATACTGCCCCATCTTGTAGACGGCATAGGCGTTGAGCACCTGAATCATCTCGCGGGCGATGCGCTGCTGTTCCCGCTCAACATCGTCGTTCGCCACTGCTGTCGTGACCAGCATAACGCTCAACAGCAGGGTTTTCAGGGGTGATAAGCGGTTCATAGCGGCACTCCACGCAACAGGACAGTTCACGCTAACAACTCTGCGAAAGGGCGTCTTTACTACCTGAGTACCGATTTCGCGTACGCGAGGCCTGCCGATCCATATTGACAGCAGAACAGTCTGAACCGATGCTTGTTGCAGTGCACAATAAAAGGGGCTGCGCATGTCTGAAGTGAAACTGAGTCTGGCGTTGCAGGGGGGAGGAGCTCACGGTGCCTTCACTTGGGGGATGCTGGATCGTCTGCTGCAGGAAGATGACATCCGCCTTGACGGCATCAGCGGTACCAGTGCAGGCGCCATGAACGCCGTGATGCTGACGGCGGGCTGGCAGCAGGGCGGCGCGGCGGGTGCGCGCGCATTGTTGTCGGAGTTCTGGCATCGATTGATGCTGCCCGACAGCTTTGACCCGGCGGGATGGAGCCGTCACTGGCCAACCTGGTGGAGTGGAGTGACCCGGCACCTCTCACCCTATGACCTGAACCCGTTTGATATCAACCCGCTGCGAGACCTGCTGAGTGATCTGGTCGACTTTGATCGGCTAAGGCGTGATGCGCCCTTTCAGTTGTTCATTGCCGCCACCGAGGTCGAAACCGGCAAGCTGAAACTGTTTAGTGAGCACGAATTGAGTACAGAACACCTGCTGGCGTCCGCCTGCCTGCCGGCGTTGTATCAGGCGGTGGAGATTGAGGGAGCGCACTACTGGGATGGTGGTTTCGCCGGCAATCCGGTGGTGTACCCGTTGCTGTTCGACTGCAAGGCACGTGACCTGCTTCTGCTGTTGCTGCACCCACAGCAGCCGGCTGCACCGCCGGTCAGTGCCCAGGCCATTGCTGACCGGGTGGCTGAACTGGGGTTTCAGACCACCTTCATTCGCGAGATGCGGGCGCTGGGGGCCATGCATCAGCGGGCGCGCCGCTCGCCCTGGCGGCTGGGGCGGCCTGAGCGCCGGATACGGCAGATGAGGCTGCACGTGCTGGGTCCGGATGAGGGCTTGAGTCAGCTGCACCGAAGCAGCAAGCTGGATGTGCGGCCTGATTTTCTGCTTGAACTGATGCAGCGTGGTCAGGCGCAGATGGACCACTGGCTGCAGCAAAACCGCTCGGCGCTGGGGCGCAGCAGCAGCTGCGATATTGAAGCCGAATTTCTCTGACGCCCGCTGCGGCAGGTACAATCTCTTTTTTATCGGCAATACAGGCAGATACAAGGCAGATGATCAGATTGATTCTCGGAGGCGCTCGTTCCGGCAAAAGTCGGCAGGCGGAGCAGTTGGCACAGGCCTCGGGCCTTGAGGTGATCTATATTGCCACCGCACAGGCGCAAGACTGCGAGATGCAAGAACGCATCAACCGCCACCGGGATGATCGTCCCCGTCACTGGACAACTATTGAGGAGCCGTTGCAGCTGGCGGACGCAATTCTGTCGCACCAGGCGCCCCACCGCTGTCTATTGATCGACTGTCTGACCCTTTGGGTTACCAACCAGTTGCTGGCCAAGGCTGATATGTATGCCGAGCGGGAAGCGCTCTGTGCGGCCCTGCGCAATGCCCGTGGCGACATCATTCTGGTCAGCAATGAAACCGGCATGGGTATTGTCCCCACGGGGGAGTTGAACCGTCGTTTCACTGACGAATCCGGCTGGTTAAATCAGTCTGTGGCCGCACTGGCTGATCAGGCCCTGTTGATGGTGGCGGGGATACCGATGCGACTGAAGGGACCGGGACTGGAGGTGTCTGCATGAGCTGGATAACCCATGCGATCAAGCCGATTGACACCCAGGCTGTTGCGGCGGCACAGGCACGCCAGCAACAGCTGACCAAACCGGCAGGCTCGCTGGGCCAGCTGGAACAGCTGGCGATTCGATTGGCCGGGATGCAGGGCAAAGCCTGTCCGCAACTGCAACGGGTCAGCATCGCCGTATTTGCGGCCGACCATGGTGTTGCAGTCGAAGGCGTGTCCGCTTATCCACAGGCGGTCACCGCTGAGATGATTCGCAACTTCTCCCGTGGCGGAGCTGCCATCAGTGTGGCGGCCCGGGTACTGGGGGCCGAGCTGCGAGTCTGGAATCTGGGTACCGTGGTGGAGCTTGAGCCTTTGCCGGCGGTTGAGCCCCGCGTGATTGCAGCTCAGAGCGGCAATCTGCTGCATGAGCCTGCGATGACGGCAGTCCAGTTGCAGCAGGCGCTGGCGGCCGGGCGGGAGGCGGTGTTGCACACCCCGGCCGCGCTATTCATTGGCGGCGAAATGGGCATTGGTAATACAACGGCGGCCACGGCACTGGCTGCGGCGTTGCTGGAAAAACCGGTGGCGGAGCTGGTGGGCCCCGGCACCGGGCTTGATTCGATGGGCATGGCGCACAAATGCCGAATCATAGAACAGGCTCTGCTGCGTCATGGCCGCAACAACGGAGACACGCAAGAGCCAATGGCCCTGTTGGCTTCTCTGGGAGGATTTGAAATTGCAGCGCTGACGGGGGCTTACGTTGCCTGCGCTCAGGAAGGTCTGGCAGCACTGGTGGACGGTTTCATCTGCACGGTTGCAGCTCTTTTGGCCTGCCGGATCAACCCGGCTGTCGCTGACTGGCTGATTTTTTCCCATCATTCGGCAGAGCCGGGATATAGACACTTGAGGCCTGCATTGCCATCACCGCCCCTGCTGGATCTGGGGTTGCGCCTGGGTGAGGGCAGTGGCGCCGCCACGGCAGTGCCACTGTTGCGTATGGCCTGTGAACTGCATGCCGGTATGGCAACCTTCGCTGAAGCGGCAGTGTCGGAGAAACCGAGTTGAGCGTATTCAGAATAGATCTGCTGCGTCATGGTGAAACCGAGGCCGGTCAGTGCTTTCTGGGCCGTACGGATGCGGCCCTGACCGATAGGGGCTGGCAGCAGATGCACGCAGGTTTGGAAGGGGTAAGGCCTGAGGATTATGAGGGGGTTTTCAGCTCACCTCTGCAGCGCTGTTCTGCTTTTGCCGAGCAGTGGGCCGGCTCCGATGGCTTTGTGACCGACGCTCGCTTGAGAGAATACGATTTTGGCCAATGGGACGGGCAGACTGCAGCCCACATCCACGCAACCGATCCGGCTGCACTGGGCCGCTTCTGGCAGGATCCCTGGCACTGTCCGCCACCACAGGCCGAATCACTGGCCGATTTTTTTGTTCGTCTTGAAGCTCTGGTGGATCAACTTCAGCAGGAACATACCCGTGCCGTGCTGCTGATCTGTCACGGCGGTGTCATTCGTGCCTTGCACTGTATTCTAAACGGGCTTCCGGTCAGTGAAATGTTCAGTTTTCCGGTAGCGCATGGCAGTTTGCATCGGCTGCAGGATGCACGCCAATGAACACTGGGTGGCAGGCGTTTCTCTGTGCGCTGCAGTTTCTTACCCTGATCCCGGTGCGTTTGGCTGCATCGCCCGATAAGCGAACTCAGGCGCGGGCTCTATTGTATTACCCGCTGGTCGGTGGGTTGATCGGATTGGTGTTGGTGCTGCTGGGCACCGCTCTGCAGGGGTTACCGACCGGGCTGAGTGCGGCACTACTATTGCTTGTCTGGGCCGGGCTGACCGGAGGGCTGCATCTGGATGGGCTGGCTGACAGCGCCGATGGCTGGATGGGTGGGCTGGGCAGTCGGGAGCGTACCCTTGAGATTATGAAAGACCCGCACTTGGGGGCCAGTGGGGCACTGGTGTTGATGCTGGTGTTGCTGCTGAAGTGGAGTGCGCTCGCCGCCCTGTTAAGTACGGCCTCGCTGTGGCCTCTGCTGCTGGCCCCTGTGGCGGGTCGTGGTGCTGCGCTGTTGCTGCTGGTCACCACCCCCTATGCCCGACCTGACGGTATCGCGCGTGAAATGCTGCCCCTGCTGCAGCGCCGACATGTACTCTGGGTGAGTGCGGCAGTAACCCTGTTGCTGGGCCTGTTCAGCCTGTGGTTGCCACTATACCTGTTGCTTGTCGGTGCGGGGCTGAGGTGGCTGATGCTGCGCCGTCTGGGTGGCACCACCGGTGACACCGCCGGAGCCTCGATTGAGTTGATCGAAACCCTGTTGCTGTTGTTGGCTGTGATTATCCAGAGCGACGCTGGTGGTTAATTAATGCTCTGGCGTATAGTCTGGTAGAGGTCTCCCAAGTAAGCAGGGAAAGTGCAGTGAGAAAACCCTTGTTCACTCCGATGCTGCGGAACGTGATGCTGCTGGCTGTGACGCTGCCCAGCGCCTGTATGGCGATACCCGACAGAGTCGTGCGGGTCGGTGTGTATGAAAATGAACCCAAAATCATGCCGGCAGCCGATGGTCGGCCCAGTGGTCTGTTGGGCGACTTGCTGCAGGCAATAGCTGAACGTGAAGGTTGGCAACTGGAGCCGGTACAGTGTGAATGGCAGCGTTGTCTGAGCTTGTTGGCACAGGGCGATATTGACCTGATGCCGGATGTGGCCAGCAGCCCGGCGCGGCAGGAGCTTTACGACTTTCATCAGATACCGGCGTTGCACAGCTGGTCTCAGCTGTTCAGCCGGCCCGGCAGCAATATCCATTCGCCACTGGATCTGGATCGAAAACGGGTCGCGATCCTGGCAGATGGTGTCCAGCATGAATACCTGCAGCAGTTGATGGACGGATTTGATATCAGTCCTCGCATCATGCCGGTGAGCACCCTGCAGGAAACGTTACAGGAGTTGCAGCAGGGCTATGTGGATCTGGCGGTCAGCAACCACCTGTACGGCAACTATCACGCAGCTGAATATGGCATCATCCCGACCTCTATCGTGTTTCAGCCCAGTCGGCTTTACTACGCGGCTCCACTCGGGAAAGGGTATGAGTTGCAGTCACGAATCGACTACTGGCTGCAACGTTGGCGTGATGATGCGAACTCCCCCTACTACAACTTGATGAAACGCTGGGGTGGCGAAACCCCAACGGCACTGGTGCCTCCTGCTCTGGTGTGGGGGCTGTCGGTTTCTGCCCTGCTGCTGTTACTGGCGCTGGCATTTGTCTGGTTGCTGCGGCGACAGGTGCAGGCGCGTACCCGTGCCCTTGAGGCAAATGAAGCGCACTTGAATGACATCCTGTCCAATATTCAGGCATTCATTTACCACAAGGACAAGGACTACCGTTACGAGTATGTAAATGCTGCGTTGTGCCATTTCCTGGGGCGCACTGAAGAGCAGTTGACCGGGGCCAGTGACGCCGACTTCTTCGACCCGGACACCTTGCAGGATATCCGCCAGGCCGATCGACAGGTGATTGAACAGGGCAAGCGTGTGGTGGTTGAGGAAGTGATCACGCCGGTCGACTCAACCGAGCCCCGTGTGCTGATGACGGTCAAAATGCCGCTGTGTGATGCCAAAGGAAGGGTGCGCGGTTTGTGTGGCGTATCCACCGATATCACTGAACAGCGCAAGCATCAGCAGCAGTTGCACCAGTTGTCTCATTTTGATCCGCTGACCGGGTTGCCCAACCGGCGCCAGCTGCAGGAGCGGCTCAAGGTGGCACTTATGGCGGCAGAGCCCAACGGTCAGGAAGGGGCTATCCTGTTTATCGACTTGGATAACTTCCGTGATCTGAACGATGATCAGGGTCATGAAGTGGGTGACCAGTTGTTGCAGGCTGTGGCGGCACGGCTGAATCAGTTGCCGCTGGAGCATTTCATGCAGGCCCGTTTCGGCGGAGATGAATTCATTCTGCTGCTGGAAGGGCTCAGCCCCTTCCGTGATCGTGCTTTGATTCAGGTGGAACAGCATGTAAACACGACATTGCTGGCGCTGAGTGAACCCTTTGAGCTGAGTGATGGCAACACCCATACCGGAACCGCAAGTATCGGCGTGGCCATGTTCTCCGATGCGCCTGGTGATATTCGTGAACTGATCAAAAAGGCAGAGTTGGCAATGTATGCCGCCAAAAGTGCCGGGCGCAGTGGATTCAGCTTTTTCGATCCTTCCATGCAGGCGCAGGTGCGGCTCAGAGCCGAGCTGGAAGCCGGCCTGCGCCGGGGGCTGGAACAGGATGAATTCCGACTCTGGTATCAGCCCCAGTTCAACTTGGAGGGCAAGTTGATTGGAATGGAAGCGCTTGTCCGCTGGCAGCATCCCGAGCAGGGCATGGTTTCGCCGGCCGACTTCATTCCGGTTGCCGAAACCAGCGGTTTAATTTTGCCACTGGGGCGTTGGATCCTGCGAACCGCCTGTGAACAGCTTGTCGCCTGGCAACAGCATCCTGTACTTGCGAACGTTCGTATCGCCGTGAATATCAGTGCTCGTCAGATGCAGGATGAGGGGTTTGTCGCCGAAGTATGTTCGATTCTGGATCAAACCGGGGCCGATGCATGTGCGCTTGAGTTGGAGCTGACCGAAAGCATGCTGGTGCAGAGCATAGAGCAGACCATCGACAAAATGCAGGTACTTCGCCAGCGAGGCGTTCATTTCGCCCTTGATGATTTTGGCACCGGCTATTCCTCCATGAGTTATCTCAAGCGCCTGCCGCTGGATAAATTGAAAATTGATCAAAGCTTTGTGCGTGACCTGATGACGGATCCCAACGATGCCGCCATTATCCGTACCATTGTGGCGCTGGGCCAAAGCCTGGATCTGTCCGTTGTGGCAGAAGGGGTCGAAACGAATGAACAAAGACAGGCACTTGTGACGTCGGGTTGCCAGGGTTTTCAGGGCTACCTGTACAGCCGACCGGGCTCGGCACAGGAGCTGGAGCGCAGTATACATGGACAGAGGTAACCCGTTGCAGGATGCATTTTTCACACGTCTGTTTCATGGTGTGAGTGATGCGATTTATGTGATTGACCCCGACAGCTCATCGATTCTTGCGGCCAATGAAGCAGGCTGTCGAGCGCTGGGCATGAGCGCAGAGGAACTGATTGACCAGAGCGTACTGAGTCTGAATCAGGATGTGACCGGCCCCAACCAGTGGCGTGAAATATCGGCTGCCATTATCGCTGCGGGCAACTACACCTTCATGGGGCGGCATGTGCGCAAGGATGGCACCGATTTCCCGGTTGAGGTGGTCACAGACTATCTGGAATATAAGGGACGTGGCTATCTGGTCTCGGTGGTACGTGACCTGAGCGAGCACCACCGACATCGTGAACACCTGACGGATGATGAGCTGATCCGAGCGCTGTTGCTGAATGAGTCCAGTGACGGCCTGTGGGACTGGAATCTGCAGGACCATAGCCTCTTTCTGAGTCCGCAGTGGTTCCGCATGTTGGGCTATGGCCCGAACGAGATCAGCTCACCTACTCTGGACACATGGCGCAATTCGGTACATCAGGAAGACCTGGAGCGCGTTATCATGCTGCTGCAGGATCATCTGCAGGGCAAGTCGTCGCGCTATGAGGCCAAATACCGCCTGCGCAGCCGTGACGGACACTATCTCTGGGTACATGACCGAGGGATGGTGGCACAACACGATCTGGACGGTCGTCCGCAGCGCATGATCGGCCTTGTGCTGGATATCACAGAATCCGAGCATTATGCCGCCGAGCTGCTCGAGCGATCCCAGCGAGATGAACTGACAGGGCTCTATAATCGGCGCACGGGGTATGAGCTGTTTGAACGCTTTCTGCGTGACTGCCGACGCGATAATCAGCCCCTGCAAGTGGTGATGCTCGATATCGACCACTTCAAGCCACTCAATGACGATTATGGTCATCTGGAAGGTGATCGGGCCATTCGTCATGTGGCCGATGAACTGCGCCGCTGCCTGCGCGCCGATGAGTGGCTGTTCCGCTGGGGAGGCGAAGAGTTTCTGCTGCTGTTCCCGGGGATGGATCGCAGCTCTGCTCACGGCATGATGCAACGCCTGCTGAAACACTTCAACGTTACCCCCTTTGTAACCCAAGGAGGGGAGTCGCTGGAACTGACTTTCAGTGCCGGCATCAGCGGTTTTCCGGAAAATGGTAACAGTATCCGTCAGCTGGTAGGTGCCGCAGACCGCGCCATGTATCGTGCCAAATCATCCGGGCGAAACCGGGTAGAAGGATAGGCTGAGAGTCTTGATCGGAAAACGGCAGGCTCACATCTACTGGTCATCATAATGAATGATCGACAACAACTGGATCGGAACCTCCAGCAACTCTTCAGGCCCGTGGGGAATCTCTGCATCAAATGAAAGTGCATCCCCGGGCCCCATGTCGTACAGATGGTTGCCGTGTCGGTAGCGAATCTGTCCCTGCAGCAGGTAGATGAACTCCTGACCGGGGTGAGAAAAGGTTGGGAACACCTCGCTGGCATCGTCCATGGTGATCAGAAAAGGCTCGTAGCTTTTCTTCTTGCCGCGGTGGTAGCTGAGCAGCTGGTAAGTATGGCCTTTCTCGGTCCCGCGGCGCACTACCTCCATCCCTTCACCTGCCTTGGTCAGCTGTGCCGTACCCTCGGGACGGTCATAGTCGGTAAACAGCTGTGAAATCGGCAGCCCAATGGCATCACACAATCGGCTCAGGGTATCCAGGCTGGTGGATACCTGCGCGTTTTCAATCTTGCTCACCATACCCTGACTAAGCCCTGCGATGCGAGCAACGTCGGTGATCTTCAGGCTCTGCTCGGTACGTTTGCTTTTCACGCGCATGGCGATGTACTGCTCAAGCTTCAGTTTCGGGTTATCGGCATCGCTCATGGGCGTCATGCTCCTTTCTTGTGCGTTCTGTTCACCAATGGTGCGTTTTTCTGGGTGCAACCATGAGTGAGGCTTGAACAGCTTAATATTCCTGACAGTATATTTATTTTCGCATAATAAGCTAAAACAATGCCTTAGCCTTGCTGTGCGTAATTTTTTTGCCTGAAGAGCAAAGTTGGCAAAGAGATTGCTTTTACCTTAAGGAAATAAACTTTCCTTTAAAGAAATATGGAACAAGGTCATGGCAATCGAAACCCAACATGCACGCAAATTCCGTCTGACCGTCTCCTGCCCTGATCGGGTCGGGATTGTAGCAGCCGTTACCCAGTTCTTCGCCTCTCACAATGGCTGGATCAGCGAGGCACATCAGTTCGCTGATACAGAGAACTGCCAGTTCTTCATGCGGTACGAAGTACTGGCCGACTCGCTTCCGTTTGGGCTGGAAGAACTGAAAGCCAAATTCACTCCGCTGGCCGAGACGTTCGGCATGCACTGGCAGATCACTGACTCCTCCCAGCGCAAGCGCGTGGTCCTGATGGTATCAAAAGAAGCGCATGCACTGTCGGATCTGTTGTACCGCTGGCGTTCGGGGGAGATGAACATCGATATTCCCTGTGTCATCTCCAACCATGACGACCTGCGCTCCTATGTCGAGTGGCACGGTATTCCCTATGTACACGTCCCGGTCGATATGAGCAACAAGGAACCGCATTTCCGTGCCGTGCGTGAACAGATCGCGGCGGCGGAAGCCGATGCCATTGTGCTGGCCAAATACATGCAGATCATTCCCGAAGAACTGTGTGAGCTGTATCCGGGCCGGATCATCAATATCCACCACAGCTTTCTGCCCTCCTTCATTGGCGCACGCCCATACCATCAGGCCGCCGCGCGCGGCGTGAAGCAGATCGGTGCCACCTGTCACTACGTGACCTCCGAATTGGATGCCGGGCCGATCATTGAGCAGGACGTGCATCGCGTTACCCACCACAACACCACTGCGGATATGGTCCGGCTGGGCAAGGACGTGGAGAAGTCGGTGCTGGCACGCGGCCTGCGCTACCACATCGAAGACCGTGTACTGGTACACGGCAATAAAACTGTTGTCTTTGCCTAGGAGAATATTATGCCCTGGCGCCTGCTTAAACATGGCTTCACGTCGTCTCACAATGAGCCCCGGTTCTTTCCGGAAACTCGGCCACTGAAATCACATTATGACGTGGTGATCATCGGTGGTGGTGGTCACGGCATGGCCTGTGCGTATTACCTCGCCAAGGAGCACGGCATCACGGATGTAGCGGTGCTGGAACAGGGGTACATCGGTGGCGGCAATACCGGCCGCAACACCACCATCGTGCGTTCCAACTACCTCACGCCTGAAGGGGTGAAGTTTTACGACACCAGCCTGAAGCTGTTTGAGGATCTGTCTGACGATTTTGACCTCAACATCTTCTACTCGACACGAGGCCACTTCACGCTGGCGCACACTGACAGTGCTCTGCGCACCATGCGCTGGCGTGCCGAGGTGAACAAGCATCACGGTATCGATTCCGAAGTGGTGGATCGCGATTTCATCGCCAAAGAAGTGCCCTACATGGACCTCGACTGTGCCGGCCACAACCCGGTGATGGGCGCGCTCTATCATGCGCCGGGCGCGGTTGCACGTCATGATGCCGTTGCCTGGGGCTACGCCCGGGGCGCCTACAACCGCGGTGTGGAGATTCATCAGAAAACCCGTGTCACTGCCATCCGTACCCAGGGCGACAGGGTGACCGGTGTTGAAACCGACCGCGGCTTTGTCAGCTGCAACAAGGTGGTATCCATGGTGGCCGGTTCCACCCCGCGCATCACCTCCATGCTGGGGTTGCAGACCCCGATCGAGATCTACCCGCTACAGGCCTGTGTGTCCGAGCCGGTGAAGCCGTTCATGGACACCATCGTCGTGTCCGGCAGCCTGCATGTCTATGTCAGCCAGTCCTCGCGTGGCGAAATGGTGATGGGGGCTTCGGTCGATCCATCGGTGTTGCATTCCACCCGCTCCAGCTTTGATTTCGTTGAGGGGCTGACCGACAAAATGATCGACCTGTTCCCGTTCATGAGCCGCATGAAAGTGATGCGCCAGTGGGCCGGAATGAGTGATATCACCCCCGACTTTGCCCCGATCATGGGCAAGACCCCGATTGAAGGTTTCTACCTTGATGCCGGCTGGGGGACCTGGGGCTTCAAGGCCACTCCCGTCAGCGGCAAAACCATGGCCTGGACGCTGGCCAATGACCGCAACCATGAACTGATTGAGCCCTTCCGACTGTCCCGCTTCGCCGACTTCGATCTGGTCGGCGAGAAGGGTGCAGCATCGGTTGGGCACTGAGGAGAGGGCGATGAAAGTATTTGATTGTCCCGTAATAGGCCGTCGGCCGATCAGCGAGTTCGACTATGTCGGTGAGGTTCGCAAGCCACCTATGGACGCGGATGAGACCACCTGGGCCGAGTATGTATTCAACCGTAACGGTGCACCAGGCCTGCTGCGCGAATGGTGGTATCACCGTCCGACCGGGCGCTGGTATGTGATGGAGCGCGACACCCTGAAGGATGAAGTGCTTCGGTTTATCGACCTGGAGGAGGTGCGCTATGACATCCCGGCTTGATCAGCAGCCGCTGGAGTGGATCGACCGCTCGGCGCTCTGTGACTTTGAATTTGAAGGCCGTCGCTATACCGGCTACCGCGGCGACAGCATCACCTCCGCACTGCTGGCGGCGGGCCAGACCCTGCTGGGGCGCAGCTTCAAGTATCACCGCCCGCGTGGGGCCGTAACACTGGCCAACCATGACGTTAACGCACTGTTCCAGAGCAGTGAAGAGCCCAATATCCGCGGCGATGTAACACCTTTGACCGAAGGTATGGTGCTGAGTGCCTGCAACGTGAACGGTAGCCTTGAGAACGACCGGGATCGGATTATCGAGAAGCTGTCGGGCTTTCTGCCGGTGGGCTTCTACTACAAAGCGTTTCACAAACCGAAAAAACTGTTCCCGATGTGGGAACGCCTGATTCGCGAAAAGGCGGGCCTGGGGCGGGTTGATACCGGCTGGAGTGTGCGCCGTCAGCCCAAATCCTACGGTTTCTGCGATCTGCTGGTGATCGGTGCCGGTGCGTCTGGCATGCAGGCTGCGCTGACTGCGGCCGAACAGGGGCTGGATGTAGTGCTGGTGGACGAAAACCCGCAGATCGGCGGCAGTCTGGACTATCAGCTGGTGAACGAGTCAGAGGCGGAGCCGGTGCGGTCCAGCCTTAAACAGAAGGTCCAGTCTCACGCCAATATACGAGTGTTGCCGGCGCATCTGGCCTGCGGCTGGTACACCGATCACTACGTGCCGCTTG
>ERZ1673962.333-NODE-333-length-35846-cov-100.803051_pt1 | contig 35846 bp, 29 predicted proteins | sample MGYA00580188_ERZ1673962 | MGnify/ENA primary metagenome ERZ1673962 (study PRJEB41334, sample SAMN05608104) | rock metagenome | biome: terrestrial subsurface; feature: shale formation; material: shale | place: USA: Pennsylvania ... | reverse complement strand
CCGCCGGCATGCTCGGGCTCATCCTTGCCGGGCTGACTGCGCTGGGCGTGCTGTTCGCGCCCTATGTGGTGATGGTCTTCGCTCCAGGCTTTCACGACGATCCGGCGAAGATGCAGCTTGCCGGCGAGTTGCTGCGCATCACCTTTCCCTACCTGATGTTGATCTCGCTGACGGCATTCACCTCCGGCGTGCTCAACAGCTATGGGCATTTTGCGGTGCCCGGCTTCACGCCAGTGCTGCTCAATGTCTGCATGATCGCGTCGGCGGTGTTTCTTACGCCCTATTTCGATCAGCCAATCATGGCGCTGGCCTGGGGGGTGTTCATCGCGGGCTTCGCCCAGTTGGCCTTCCAGCTACCGTACGTTGCCAAGCTCGGCCTGTTGCCCCGGCCAAGTGTCAAACGGGGTGATGAGGGGGTGCGTCGTATCATGCTGCTCATGGTGCCGGCGTTGTTTGGGGTTTCTGTCAGTCAGATCAATCTGCTGCTCGATACGGTGCTCGCGTCCTTCCTGCAAACCGGCAGCGTCTCCTGGTTGTACTACGCCGACCGCCTGTCCGAGTTGCCGTTGGGGGCGTTCGGTATCGCGATTGGTACGGTGATCCTGCCGAGCCTGTCGCGTCAGCACGCCGGCGAAGACCCGAAGGCGTTCTCGGCGACGGTTGATTGGGCGTTGCGCATGGTGCTGCTGGTCGGTGTTCCTGCTGCGCTGGCGCTGGGTATCCTCGCCGAGCCTATGATTGCCAGCCTGTTTTACTACGGCGCCATGAGTGAGGAAGCAGTGGTTCAGTCGGCACGGGCCCTGCAGGCTTACTCGCTGGGCGTGCTGGCGTTCATGCTGATCAAGGTGCTGGCGCCGGGCTTCTTCGCGCGTCAGGACCTCAAGACTCCGGTGCGCGTCGCGGTCATTTGCATGGTCGCAAATATGGTGATGAACCTGATTCTGATCTGGCCGTTGCAGCACGTGGGATTAGCATTGGCTACATCGTTATCCTCGATGCTCAACGCGGTGCTGTTGTTCTGGGGCTTGTACAAGGTCGGGGTCTATCGCCCGGCGCCTGGCTGGTGGCAGTTCGGATTGCGCCTGGCGGCTGCCTGCGCGGCAATGGTGGCGGTGGTCTGGTGGCTCAATGTGCCGGCACAAGAGTGGTTTGCCTGGGGTTGGCAGCAGCGAGCGCTGCGGTTGGGGATTCTCGTTTGCGCAGGGTTGGCGGCATTTGCCGGTGGGCTGCTGCTGACGGGACTGCGGCCGCGGCATTTGCGGCATTGATCGACGATTCACGGGCGGCGCAAACCTGTCCGGGATGCTCGGCACATGCGTATAATCGGCCACTTTTCAAGCAAGAAGTGCGGTATGCAGCTGGTTCGAGGCCTTCACAATCTGCGACCCCGGCATCGGGGTTGCGTCGCCACCATCGGCAATTTCGACGGCGTGCACCGGGGGCATCAGGCCATCCTGGCGCGGCTGCGCGAGCGTGCGGCCGAATTGGGGCTGCCCAGTTGTGTGGTGATCTTCGAGCCGCAACCGCGTGAGTTCTTTTCGCCGGACAAGGCGCCGGCACGGCTCACCCGGTTGCGTGAAAAGCTGCAGCTCCTGAGCGAGCAGGGCGTCGATCTGGTGCTGTGCCTCGCGTTCAATCGACGCTTGCGCGAGCTGAGTGCTGCCGAGTTCGTCCATGCGACGCTGGTAGAGGGGCTTGGTGTACGGCATCTGGAGGTCGGTGACGATTTCCGCTTCGGTTGTGACCGTGCCGGCGATTTCGATTTTCTGCTGAAGATGGGGGCCGTGGAGGGCTTCACCGTCGAGGCGGCAACCACCATCGAGATCGACGGCGAACGGGTGAGCAGCTCCCGGCTGCGGCAGGTGCTCGCCGAGGGCCAACTGGCGCTCGCGGAGAAGCTGCTGGGACGGCCGTTCAGCATCACCGGCCGCGTCATGCACGGGCAGAAGCTTGGCCGGCAACTGGGCGCGCCCACCGCCAATATTCAGCTCAAGCGTCGGAGTACACCGCTCAGCGGGGTCTATATAGTGAGCACCGAGGTCGATGGCCAGGTTCAGGCCGGCGTCGCCAACATCGGCATGCGCCCGACGGTCGAAAGCGATGGCAAGCCGCACCTGGAGGTGCACCTGTTGGATTATCAGGGTGACCTCTACGGTCGCCTGCTGCGCGTGACCTTTCACAGCAAGCTGCGCGACGAGCAGCGTTTCGCCTCGCTGGAGGCACTCAAGACGGCGATCGATGCCGACATCGCCGCCGCCCGCGACTACTGGCGGGCTTCACCCTTCACCACGAGTCAGGACTGAAATGACCGATTACAAAGCGACCCTCAATCTGCCGTCCACGGCATTTCCGATGAAGGCCGGTCTGCCACAGCGCGAGCCGGAGATTCTGCAGCGCTGGAACAGCATTGACCTGTACCGGAAGCTGCGGCAGATCGGCGAAGGTCGCCCGAAATTCGTCCTGCACGACGGCCCGCCGTACGCCAACGGCAACATCCACATCGGCCATGCGGTGAACAAGGTGATCAAGGACATGATCGTCCGTTCGCGCACCTTGGCCGGCTTCGATGCGCCCTATGTGCCGGGCTGGGACTGCCACGGCCTGCCCATCGAGCACAAGGTCGAGACCACCTTCGGCAAGAACCAGCCGGCGGACCTGACCCGCGAACGCTGCCGCGCTTACGCCGCCGAGCAGATCGAAGGGCAGAAGGCCGACTTCATCCGCCTCGGCGTGCTCGGCGATTGGGACAACCCCTACAAGACCATGGATTTCGCCAACGAAGCCGGCGAGATCCGCGCCCTGGCGAAGATGGTCGAGGGCGGCTTCGTCTTCAAGGGCCTGAAGCCGGTGAACTGGTGCTTCGACTGCGGCTCGGCCCTGGCCGAAGCGGAAGTCGAATACCAGGACAAGAAATCCGATGCCATCGACGTGGCCTTCGCCGTCGAGGATGCCGACAAGCTCGCGACCGCCTTCGGTGTCGCCAGCCTGTCCAAGCCGACCAGTATCGTCATCTGGACCACTACGCCCTGGACCATTCCGGCCAACCAGGCGCTCAACGTCCACCCCGATTTCATCTACGCGCTGGTCGACACCGGCGATCGGCTGCTGGTGCTGGCCGAGGAGCTGGTCGAATCCAGCCTGCAACGCTACGGCCTCGAAGGCCGGATCATCGCCCGTTGCGAAGGCAAGGCGCTGGAGCTGATCCGCTTCCGCCATCCCTTCTACGAGCGCTTCTCGCCGGTGTACCTGGCCGAGTACGTGGAAACCGGCGCCGGCACCGGCATCGTCCACTCCTCGCCGGCCTATGGCGAGGACGACTTCCGCACCTGCAAGCACTACGGCATGGAGAACGACGACATTCTCAGCCCGGTGCAGAGCCACGGCGTCTACGTCCCGGACCTGCCGTTCTTCGGCGGCCAGTTCATCTGGAAGGCCAACCCGGCCATCGTCGAGAAACTGCGTGAAGTCGGCGCGCTGCTCAAGCACGAAGCCATCCAGCACAGCTACATGCACTGCTGGCGGCACAAGACACCACTGATCTACCGCGCCACCGCACAGTGGTTCGTTGGCATGGACAAGGTCGCCCACGACGGCAGCTCGCTGCGCCGCCGCGCGCTGGATGCCATCGAGCAGACCCAGTTCGTCCCGGCCTGGGGTCAGGCGCGGCTGCACGGCATGATCGCCGGGCGCCCGGACTGGTGCATCTCGCGCCAGCGCAACTGGGGTGTGCCGATTCCGTTCTTCCTGCACAAGGAAAGCGGCGAGCTGCATCCGCGTACTGTCGAGCTGATGGAGGAGGTCGCCCAGCGCGTCGAGCAGCAAGGCATCGAAGCCTGGTTCAAGCTGGATGCCGCCGAGCTGCTGGGCGACGAGGCCGCGCAGTACGAAAAGATCAATGACACCCTGGACGTCTGGTTCGACTCCGGCACCACCCACTGGCACGTGATGCGCGGCTCGCATCCCATGGGCCATGACCAGGGCCCGCGCGCCGACCTCTACCTGGAAGGCTCCGACCAGCATCGCGGCTGGTTCCACTCCTCGCTGCTGACCGGTGCGGCCATCGACGGCCACGCGCCCTATAAGGGCCTGCTGACCCACGGTTTCACCGTGGACGAGAACGGCCGCAAGATGTCCAAGTCCCTCGGCAACGTCATCGCGCCGCAGGAAATCACCGACAGCATGGGCGCCGACATCCTGCGTCTGTGGGTCTCGGCGACCGACTATTCCGGCGAGATGGCTGTCTCCAAGCAGATCCTGCAGCGCAGTGCCGACGCCTACCGGCGTATCCGCAATACTGCGCGTTTCCTGCTTTCCAACCTCGATGGCTTCGATCCGGCGCAGCACCTGGTGCCGAACGACCAGCTGATCGCCCTGGACCGCTGGGCCATCGACCGCGCACTGCTGCTGCAGCAGGAGATCGAGGAGGCCTACACCACCTATCGCTTCTGGAACGTCTACCAGAAGGTGCACAACTTCTGCGTGCAGGAGTTGGGCGGCTTCTATCTGGACATCATCAAGGACCGCCAATACACCACTGGTGCGGACAGCCTGCCGCGTCGCTCCTGCCAGACCGCGCTGTATCACATCGCCGAGGCGCTGGTGCGCTGGATCGCGCCGATCCTGGCCTTCACCGCCGAGGAAATCTGGCAGTACCTGCCGGGCGAGCGCAACGAATCGGTGATGCTCAATACCTGGTACACGGGCCTGACCGCGCTACCACAGGACGCCGCGCTGGATCGCGCTTTCTGGGACAAGGTCATGGCGGTCAAGACCGCGGTGAACAAGGAACTGGAAAACCAGCGTGCGGCCAAGACCATTGGCGGCAATCTGCAGGCGGAAGTCACGCTGTATGCAGAAGGCGCGTTGGCTGCGGAGTTGGCCAAGCTGGGCAACGAGCTGCGCTTCGTGCTGATCACCTCTGCCGTAGACATCGCACCGCTGGCCCAGGCGCCTGCCGAAGCGGTGGAAAGCGAGCTGGCCGGCCTGAAACTGCTGGTGAAGAAGACTGGGCATGCCAAGTGCGGCCGTTGCTGGCACCATCTGCCGGACGTCGGCAGCCACGCCGCACATCCGGAAATCTGCGGCCGCTGTGTGGAAAACATCGAAGGCGCGGGCGAGGTGCGTCACCATGCGTGACAGTGCGCAGAGCCATTCGATGAGCACCCGCTTCGGCAAGCTCGCCTGGCTCTGGGTCAGTGTGCTGGTGATCGCCATCGATCAGGCGACCAAGCACTGGTTCGAGGCCAATTTCAGCCTGTACCAGAAGGTGGAGGTCATTCCCGACTACTTCGCCTGGACGCTGGCCTACAACACCGGTGCCGCCTTCAGCTTCCTGGCCGACCACGACGGCTGGCAGCGCTGGTTCTTCGCTGCCATCGCCATTGCCGTCAGCGTCGTGCTGGTGATCTGGATGAAGCGCCTGAAGGCCAGCGAAACCTGGCTGGCCGTGGCGCTGGCCCTGGTGCTGGGCGGTGCGCTGGGCAATCTCTACGACCGCATGGTGCTGGGCCACGTGGTCGACTTCATCCTGGTGCATTGGCAGAACCGCTGGTATTTCCCGGCGTTCAACATCGCCGACAGCGCCATCACCGTCGGCGCCGTGATGCTGGCGCTGGACATGTTCAAGAGCGACAAAACCGGAGAATCCGCATGACTGAACAGCGCATTGGGCCGGACAAGGAAGTCACCCTGCATTTCGCGCTTAGCCTGGAAAACGGCGATGTGGTCGACAGCACCTTCGACAAGAAGCCGGCGACCTTCAAGGTCGGCGACGGCAATCTGCTGCCGGGTTTCGAGCAGCAGCTGTACGGGCTCAAGGCGGGCGACAAGCGCACCCTGCAGGTCGCACCGGAGCAGGGCTTCGGCCAGCCCAACCCACAGAACGTACAGGTTATGCCGCGTAGTCAGTTCGAAGGCATGGAGCTATCCGAAGGCCTGCTGGTGATCTTCAACGATGCCGCCAAGACCGAGCTGCCGGGTGTGGTCAAGGCCTTCAACGACCGACAGGTCACCGTGGACTTCAATCATCCGCTGGCAGGCAAGCTCCTGGCCTTCGAAGTCGAGATCATCGATGTCAAAGCGCTCTGATCGTAGGGGTGGATCACGCTTCACCGATCCACCGCAGGCCGCCATGGTTGAGGTAAGAAGCGCCTCCACCCTAACTGTCATCCAACCCGCGTGCCACGCGCATCGAGAGACACGCCATGCAAATCAAACTCGCCAACCCCCGGGGCTTCTGTGCCGGCGTCGATCGTGCCATCGAGATCGTCAACCGCGCCCTGGAAGTCTTCGGTCCGCCGATCTATGTGCGTCACGAAGTGGTGCACAACAAGTTCGTGGTGGAAGACCTGCGCGAGCGCGGCGCGATCTTCGTCGATGAGCTGGACCAGGTGCCGGATGGCTTCATCGTTATCTTCAGCGCCCACGGTGTGTCCCAGGCAGTACGGATGGAAGCGGACAAACGCGGCCTGAAGGTCTTCGACGCGACCTGCCCGCTGGTGACCAAGGTCCATTTGGAGGTCACCAAGTACAGTCGCGAAGGGCGCGAGTGCATCCTTATCGGCCACCATGGGCATCCCGAGGTGGAAGGCACCATGGGCCAGTACGACACCGCCAATGGCGGCTCGATCTATCTGGTAGAAGACGAGGAGGACGTTGCTCAGCTACAGGTGCGCAACCCCGAATCCCTGGCCTTCGTGACCCAGACCACGCTGTCCATGGATGACACCAGCCGCGTGATCGATGCATTGCGTACGCGCTTTCCCAGCATCGGTGGCCCGCGCAAGGACGACATCTGCTACGCCACCCAGAACCGCCAGGACGCGGTCAAACAGCTCGCCAACGAGTGCGACGTGGTGCTGGTAGTCGGCAGCCCCAACAGCTCTAACTCCAACCGCCTGCGTGAACTGGCCGAGCGTATGGACACGCCTGCTTATCTGATCGATGGCGCCGAAGACCTCAAGCGCGAATGGTTCGCGGACGACGCCCGCATCGGCATCACCGCCGGCGCCTCAGCCCCCGAAGTGCTGGTGCGCGGCGTGATCGATCAGTTGCGTGAATGGGGCGCGACGGGGATGGATGAGCTGGAAGGGCGGCCGGAGAATGTGACCTTTTCAATGCCGAAGGAGTTGCGTCTCAAGCATGTGTGAGGCTTAGCCGCGGATGTGAAAAAGCCGACCCGTAAGTGTCGGCTTTTTCATGCGTATTGCTAAATCCGGGCTACGAACTTCGATGCCGAAGGAGTTTCGAATTAAGGCGTTGTAAGAAAAGCTCGGTCTGTGTGTCGGGCTTCACTTGATGCCGGGGCCTTATTTCCAGCAGTCTTCCCAAGACTTACTGCCGGTAACGCCTTTTACACCTGTTGCAGTCAAGGTCAAGTTGCCGCAGGCAGAGTCGCCAAACTGCTGGGTCGCTGTAAGGGTATATCCGCCGTCTGAAGCGCTGCTGCCGAGCGATAGCACATACTTCTCTGTCTCCGATTTATTACCCCCCTTCAGGTTGAGTTTTCCTATGTCTGCGTCGGAGGTGACATATTCGTTATTCTGCGCATAGTAACGTTCCTGTCGGGCAGCAACTTCGTTGAGGAACGCCTGGCCTTCAGTACGGTTACCGCGCTTAACGAACTCTTGATAACTCGGATAGGCAATCGAGGCCAAGATGCCAATGATGACCACGGTGATCATCAGTTCGATCAAGGTAAAGCCTTTCTGGCGGTAGGGACTATTCAGCACGGGATCACTCCTTGGTTGGCAGTTGGCGCCAGGTCTGGCGACCTTCTGTTAGGCCGGCGTTCACGGCGTAATCCTCGACGCCGCTGGCGCCGTCGCCATCGTTCACATAAATGCTGCCGCTGGAGATGCTGAAGTCGCCGCCATCATAGACGAAGCCGGAAAACCCCTCGTCATACGCGCCATCGCCATCCAGATCGAAGGTCGAGTAGAGGGTAGCGCCGCCGGTCGTCGAATCGATTCCGTAGGCGGTACCGGTCAGCCCTGCCTCACAGGGGTCTTCGCTTGGGGTGATGGTGGTCAGCAGTTGAGTGTTGCCCAGCATGCGCATGTTGTAGACCAGGCGCTCGCCGTCTTCGGGGAAGTCGATATACCAGCCCCACGTGTCGACATTGCCATCGGCTGTACCACCCTCCTCGTCGTACCAGTCAACGGCGTTCCGGCTGAGGCTGTATGCCTTCCTGCCATTGAAGGTCGTTTCGGTGAATACCTGTTTAACCAGGCTGCTGCGACTCTTGCCATTGCTCAGCGAGCTGCCTGTTGCTTCTCCTGCGGTCTTGCGATCCCAGATACCGTATAGGCTTTGCTGATCGGTATTGCTCTTGTCGAGGATTGTCAGGTAGCGCCCGGTGCCGAAGGTCACGATATAGCCCAGGCCGCTTGGGTGCCTGGTCAGCAGTGGCGCGGCGGTGATCGGTTGGCGTTTGCCAGCCGCGTTGCGGGCCACGTAGAGCGGTTCGCCACCGAAGGAGACGTCGAAGTCTTCCGGATCTAGGTTGTCTTCCGGTTTGAAAGCATTGTCGGAGCCTGCCTTTATCAGGTCGAAGCGCCACAGGTTGCCGAGCAGGTCGCCGGCATAGGCGTAATCGACGATACCGTCGTTGTTGATGTCGAAACCCATCAGGCGAGACAGGCCATTGGCTAGGCTGTCAGTGCTTTCATCCTCTTCCAGCTCCGGAGTGGCGGTCAGCTTCCGGATGACTTCGCCGGTCTCGATGTTGAGCACAAACAATACGGCGGTATTACTGCCACTGTCGTAACCGTTGGGAACCAGTGCGGCCCATTCTCCGGTGTGCAGGCGGAAGATGCCTGGTGTAGGGACGCTGTAGCCCATGTCACTGTCGTCCTCGTTGCTGAATTCCCAGAGCAACTCGGGATTGTCCGGGTCGGTGACGTCCAGAGCGAAGACAGAGCGCCCGCCAGCACCGAGGCTGCCGAGCAGTACCTTGTGCCATTCGTTATTGAAGTACACGTCGCGAGCGACCGGCGAGCCATCTACGAAGTACCTGTGCGGGGTGCCGCCTTCCTCGCCATAGTCATCAGCGGTCAGTACCGGCAGGTTTTTGATCACTGCACTGGGAATGAAGGCGAAACGCTCTCCGCCAGTTTCGGCGTCGAAGGCGTGCAGCATGCCATCGTTGGCGCCGACATAAATCGTGGAATGGCCCGCCTGTCCGCTCTTGTAGTCGGAGTAGTTGTCGCTGCCTTCCAGATTGTTGGCATTACTGATGGAGTAGTTGGCGCCAGCGACCAGCAGCGGGGATGAGTTAATGATGTCACCGAGCTTACTGCTACGGATAGCGTCTACGCGTGATTCGCCGAGGGTGTCGGTCGTGCCGTTCGGAGTGGTGTTCAGCAGCGCTTGCTGCTCAGTGCTCAAGTTGTCCCAGTTGAACGATGTCAACGAACCATCCGCGGCGAACTTGATATTCCGGCTAGAGCCGATAAGCGTTGTGTCGGTAGACCATTCCCCGTCTGCCTGCCCTGGGGTCTTGGTGCTAACCTTTTTTAAGGTGCCTTTCCAGGGATCAACATCGAAGCTGGTGGTATAGGCGAAAATCCCATCGTCTGTACTGCTGCCTTGCGTGCTGATCGTCGGTGAAGTAACGCTGCTGTTGCGCTGCATGATGTCGTTAAAGGCGTTGGTTAACTGATCCTTCAGGGTCAGCGCGTTGGTCACCAGAAAGTAGTTGCTCGGGTCGCCTTTGACCTCTGCAGGGCTTCTGTCCGGTATACCGTATTTGGCGGCATACCAGAGGGGATCCTTGAGGAAGCCGGCGCCAGGGGCGCTAGCTGCTGCGCTAAAATTTCGTACGGCGTTCAATGGCAGGCGCTTGCACTCCGTCCTGTCCAGATTGTTTTCGCACCAACCTGGGTTTTGGCCAGCAGGAGTGTTCAGTTTGTAGGCGTGGTCGCTGTTGGTATCTTGATCTCGAACTTCTAGATATATGCCGTCAGCGGTAGTGCCGGAGATAACGTAGCCCATAAGCTGGATAATGCCGCCGGCGGCGAATTCGGAGTCCAATTGCACCTTGAGCGAACCATTGGCTTCGACTGACAACGTATAGAGAACGATGGCGTCCATGTCATGGTCAGCGCCTTGTTCGACGTCTTCGTAATTGATGCGGAACTGCGCGTAGGGGCGGCCTTGGTTGACGCTCGCATCGTAATCGGCGCCAGTAGGCCCGGTTGTGTTGGCGATAGAGACTACGTAGTAGTCGACGATCTGGTTGGTTGGCTGGAAGTTGCTCTTGGGATTGATGCTGTAGCCACCACCTACAGACTTGGCGAAGGGCACTAGGGTGACAGTCTGGCTGCCGTTTCCGATGGGAAACCTGATCTGCGGTAGTGGCGAAGCTAGCGCGATGGAGTAGGTCAGCATTTTCTGGTCGCCACCTACGGCATTTTCCGCTGCGAATTTTGTGATGCCTGCTGTGTAGAAGGTACCTTGCTTGCTCGGTTCTTCGGGCGATAGGCCTCGGGCAAAGGACAGGTTCTCAATGACCTTAGCGGTTGGTGCGTTATCGGCGTTACCCGTAGCGGATTGGCCGATGAAGTAGGCTTTACCGTTGATACCCTCTGCCGTACCGATGGCATCGGTAGCGGTGGAGACGTTAAGACCGCTGATTGCTTCAGGCAGGTCGAAGCTATCGCTGTCTTCGTTGTAACGGCTGCCTGGTAACGTGTAGTCGTAGGAGGGGTTGATATCGCTAATCAGCGTCATCACCGGGACCGCGCAGCTCTTCTCGCCCGCGCCGTTGGGTTTGGCCACGTAAGGTGGTATCCAGTCCGGTGCTGGAAGGCCGAGATCCGATTGTGTATCCCGAGCATTATCTCCATAAACATAGGCGCTGGAACCGGCTGTAGCCCCCGCGAAATAACGTAGTCCTTCAAATGCCATTTCTGCCAGGGGATTGCCCCACATTGCGCACACGCCGTCGGCTTTCGAGGTAATGGGAACGTCGGCGATCCAGCCGCAGTTACTGTATTGGTAGTTGCTGTAATTGAAATCTGTGATGCGAAGCTTGTCCAGCGTAGCGACGATGCCGTCGGCGAGGTTGCTGTTGAATTGGCCGGTGGCGCTGTTCACTTCACGGGTGAAAGAGTCGACGTTGCTGCGCAGTACACCGCCCTTGGTGTTTTTGCCGTAAGAGCCGGTCAATAGGCCGAACTTCATTGAGTCGTTTTCGCCAAAATCGTGCAGGATGCCGGTCGGCTTGTAGCTGGCGTTGCCGTTGCTGTCAGAGTAAGTCTTGCAGTTGCCTTCTCGCAGGTTGGCGTCACTAGGGCACGCAAGTACGTTCAGCGCATAGTCGGTCATGGTGCTGGCGGAGGCATTCGGTGCTTTGTAGTAGAGCTGCCAGCTGTCGCCACCTCCAGCCTCCTCGTGTCGGAAGGTGATGGTGTAGTTCGTGTCGGCGATTAAAGAAATGGAGCTATTGGTGCCGCCTGGCTGATTGTTATTAGCGGCGTGACCGCCATACCAGTAAGCGACCCGGGTGGAGCCGACGTAGAAGTCGACGGCGTCATCGCCATTCACTCCAAAGGTATAGGAGCCTGTAACGGGCACCCGCATGGTTCCGGTGATCAGTGTGTGATAGTTTTCATGGCTGCACTTGTTCTTCCCTGAAAACGGGTTGTTGTCCTGGCCAGTGGTGTTGATGCTCGAGACCTCGCCTGTACCGCACTCGGTGTTTTTGGTCTTGAACAGATTATTCATCTCTGCTTCGTTGCTCGGGCTACCTGTATTGTCACTTCGGGTGGTGATCCTCAGCCCGTTGGGGAAAATGCTGGGGGGCGCGATAGCCCAGTTGTCTGAGCCTGCGCTGGTACAAGGTGTACTGTTATTCACGCAGTTGCCACTGGCCACCGGGCCTGCCTTGGACACCCAGTCCCAGATTCGGTATTGAGTGTTGCTCAGTACGCGCAGTATCGGCGTACCTTCATTACTCAAGGTCGTGACGGCGAACATGTGGCGATAGCCGGTGGCAGGTGTGGAAAGTGGTGCATAGTCGCTGATGTTGAATGTATCCCGGGCTGGGTCGTACTCCTTGCCGGAGCTATGCGCGTCCTGCGGGATGAAGGCCGCACGCAAGACGGTTTCGCTGGTGCCATCAACGGCTCTATAGCCGCCATAGAGCACCTTGCGCAGGGCGTCCATGCGCGACGTAGCCAGGTAGTTGAGGAAGTTGCCACTCCAGGCATTACTGCACGTATTACCGTCCCCGGCTGCTGCGGTAGGCTCGAAGCGACCATCTGTATGGTTGTAGCAGGCAGCGGTATTGAAATAGCCGTAATAGGTGATGCTTGGTTTGAAGCCCACGTCGAGGGCGCCCTCGTCGTCCAAGTCTGAGGCATCGTTGTAAGCTTCGTAGTAAAGCTTGTGGTCGCGCCCCATGACCAGCATGTTCAGAGGCGGCACGGAGCTGCTGACGAAAAGGGGAGTCTGGACGAGGGAGTTGCTGTCGGCCCAGGCTGTGGACAGACTGCTGGCCATACCGAATAGAGCGCCGAAGACGAAGGGTGTTATCCGCTGGTTCATGATTGTCTCCGGCGATTCATTTCTTGATGAGCAAAGTGGTTGAAGTCAGGCAGAGGGTGGCAGGGGCGCAAGTATCGTCCTCGTCGCCGTCCTTGTAGGCTTGGGCGTTGACTTCGTAGAAGAAGCTGCTTCCCGATTCCGCGGTCTCTATGCCGGCCAGGGCGCCGCCGGCGTTGCCGGCGTCATTGGTGCCGCCCCCTCCCGCGTTGTAGGGGCCGCCAATAAAGCGGATATACCAGCGGGCATCGCGTTCCAGCGTGGTGAGCCCATCGAGGCCGCTGTAGTTCTCTTTGTCAGAGAAGTCGTAGTCGTAAGTATCAGCCTTGCCGTGGTAGCACGGGATGTCGCTGACCATGGAGCAGTCTTCAATGCTCTCCGCCCCGGCTATACGCCTTTCCGCCTCGCGTTGGGCCGACTCCGCGGCGTTGCGCAATTTCTTTTGTTCGATCAGGTTGCCGGTGATGCGGCTTTCTAGTGCGACTTCACGCATGCTGCCGACGCCCAGGAGGGTGACGATCAGCAGCATGACCAGAGCGATGACCAGTACGGCGCCGTGTTGGCGGTGACGGGGGAAAACAGTCATGGCATCAGGTTCCTCAGGGTCGAGCTGCTGCTAACCATTTGGTAGAGCTTGCCGGATTCACAAGTGAGCGTCTGGCCGGTGAGTTTTTCCCAGTCGCCGATTTCGTCGTCGTTGTTCGGGTTGCTGCAGATCTTGCTTTCGACGCCTTGGGTCAGGTTGTTCGTTGAGGCGACTAAAAGTGTGGAGTAGCGCAAGGCGCGGATGATGTCGCCGGGGCCTGGAGTGGTGGTGTAGGAATTGACTTTCAGCGTATAGAGATCGCTGTTGACGCCGTAGTCGAAGTACAGGCCGGCGATGTTGCTTACTAATTCCTGTGCGGTCTGATCGGGGACTTTGCATTTGAGCGCGCCACCATCCAGGAATATTTTTTCGACCATGATCTCACTGGTATTGAAGTGGGCTTGGGTGGTGTCGCTGTCATAGGGTTTGCTGAGATCGCTGCTACCGGGGAAGGTATTGCCCAGGCAGTTGGTCTCGTTTTCATCTCTGGGCTGGTAGCGCAGGCACAGAGTGGCGTCGTCTACGCGAATGACGGCTTGTCCTTCCTTGAATGCGCAACCGTCAACACTTTGGGCAGGAAAGGCTATATCCATGGTGAGTGCGGGGTTGCGCCGGTAGCCTGCCTTGGCCAGACGCTCACTGATCAACATCAGGGCGAAGCGGCCATTTTCGACGTTCTCGCCTTGGCCTTGCTGATAGAGGTAGTTGCGTTTGTTGTCTAGGTATATCTGGGTAACGCCGAGGATCAGAAAACTGCTGAGGGCCATGGCCACCATTAGCTCGACCAAAGACAGGCCGCGCTGGTTTCGGGATGGTATCGGGAACATGCTCAAAACTCCGCACGCACCGAATAGGTGCAATAGTCGTTTCCGTCGTCGTCTTCGCTGCTGGCCAGGCACTCTCCGTTCTTGACGGCCCAAGCGAGCTGAATTTCGATGGTGGAACCCTCGCCATCGCAATCGCCAGAGGTCTTGGTCCGGCAGATGTGAAACTCGCCGTTCATAAGGTCTTCCGCGCCGGGCAGATTCGCTTTGACCTTTTCCGCCCAACAGCCAAGCCGCTCCGAGGCGTTGGCGCTAGCGAGCGACGTACAGTCGTCAGCTGGGTCAGGAAAGTCGGCGTTCTTGGCCTTGTAATAGCTGGATGAGCCCCGCGGTAGGCCATCAGCGATCACCTTGTCGAGGTCGGCCCGCATCATTTCCTGCAGGTCGTCGGCGAGCATGGCGGCGGCGTTGCGTAGGGCGGAGTCCTGGGTGTAGGCGATGGTGCGCCCTTGCAGGGCGACAAGACCCAGCACGCCGATACAGATCAGCAGGATAGTGACAAGGACTTCGATCATGCTGAAGCCGCGGGTGTCGTGCGCTCTGTTCATGTTCAGTCCTGAACTTTCCTGACGAAGCCGACCGTTTTGGTCGAGATGGTGAAGGAGAGGCTGTCGTCGCTGTTTTTGAAGTTGGTGCTGGATTCCGTGGCTGTGCCGTTCGGATGGAAGGCGATGCTGGTCACGCTGGGCGTGACGGTCACGTTGGAAGGGATTTCCATGCTGCGGTTGTCGCTGCTCCAGACTGCTCCGCTCTGGGTTACGACGATGCTGGTGCGCCTGGTCACGGCGTCGCTGCGCGCGGAGTTCAGCAGTGCGTGAAATTCATTGGCTGCGGCTGTAACTCGATTGTTTTCGATCAAACGGCCGAACGATGGCACCGCGATGGATATGAATACGGCCAGTACGGCGATGGTGACCATCAATTCGATCAGGGTGAATCCATGCATGTCGCTGCGGCGTGACATGTTGCGCTCCGTTAAGTTTCTTGAGCGGATAATGATTTGGCTTGGGCGCTTTGTCCGCTATGCCGGGATGGCCGGTGCGTTTGTCTGGATGACCGGCTGTCGGCATCATTATCAAGCTTATGGGCGCTACTCGGCGTGACCGGGGCCATGCTTTGAAGCAGGGTGGCGCTTGCTGCTGGCCCTCACGGGCTGCAAAGCGGGGCTTTGTCTGTATTTTCGGCGGCGGTTGCCTGTCTCAGGCGGCCCTGGCGGTTGAGAACCAGTTGCCAGGCCACTTTTTGTTCGTGGCATTGGTAGAAGCGTCCGTTGCTGATGGGGCTCGATCCGTTGTTGTGAAAGCGGATGCCTTGCTGAAAGCCGCTCCAGCGCAAGGCATCATGACTGGGCAGTTGAGTGAGTTGCAGTATCCGGTGATCCGAGGTACGCACGAGCCAGCCACTGGACCAACTGGCTGAGCAAGTTTTTCCATCGCTGCTGCCGCATACCTCGATCATGCGGCGCTGCAGGATTGCTTCTGCGCGAGCGTTATTCAGAACAGATGCAACCTGTTCCATAAGCGCCTGCTGACGATTGCGAGTGATCAGGCCATCGAAGGCCGGCACGGCGATATTCGCGACGATGGCTAACAACGCAAGCGTGATCAGCAATTCAACAAGCGTAAAGCCTTGATCCTTGTTCGGCATGGTGCGGTTCCTTTGCACTTATCATGTGTCGCCATCCTGGCGAATGAGCCTTTCGTTCTGCTGCGGTGGCTGTTAGGCCTGCAATGAACGAAAGACTGGTTGTAGAGCAACGAGTCGACAAGTCAATACTGAATGCATGGATATGTGATCCAGCTGGCGGGGGGAATGTGGCGAGAGAGATGACGGTAGTGGTGGGCGGCGGAGTCATAGGCCTGCTTTCGACTTACTTGCTGGCGAGTGCGGGGCAGGAGGTGGTTCTGCTCGAAGCGGGCGAAGCGGGACGCGAGGCTTCCTGGGCCGGAGGCGGTATCGTTTCGCCGCTGTACCCGTGGCGTTACAGCCCGGCGGTCACGGCGCTGGCGCACTGGTCGCAGGACTATTATCCGCAGCTGGGACAGACCCTGCTCCGGCAGACCGGCATCGATCCCGAGGTGTACGCAACGGGCCTCTACTGGCTGGATCTGCAGGACGAAGACGAGGCGCTTGCCTGGACCGAGCGCCAGGGGCGGGCGCTGTATCCGGTGCCGATGGAACAGGTTCGTGCAGCTGTTCCAGCGCTGGGCGATGGTTTTTCACGGGCGGTGTTCATGCCGGGCGTCGCCAATGTGCGTAATCCCCGTCTGTTGGCGGCGTTGCGTGAGGCGCTGCAGCGAATGCCGAACGTTCGTGTGGTGGAGCACAGCCCGGTGGAGGCACTGATTCAGGAAGACCGGCGCATCGTCGGTGTGCGAACCGCCGAGGGTGAATGGCGCGGCGAACAGGTCGTCATGGCGGCCGGTGCCTGGAGCGCCGAGCTGCTGGCGCCCCTGGGGATCGAGCTGCCGGTCAAGCCGATGAAAGGGCAGATGATCCTCTACAAGTGTGCCGAGGACTTTCTGCCGAGCATGGTGCTGGCCAAGCGGCGCTATGCGATTCCACGGCGCGATGGGCATATCCTGGTCGGAAGTACGCTCGAAGACGTCGGCTTCGACAAGGCGCCCACCGAAGATGCGCTGGAAAGTCTCAAGGCGACCGCGGTCGAGCTGCTTCCGGCATTGGCCAATGCCGAGGTGGTCAAGCACTGGGCGGGCTTGCGGCCCGGCTCGCCGGATGGTGTTCCTTATATAGGTGCCGTGTCCGGTTTCGACGGGCTGTGGCTCAACTGCGGGCATTTCCGCAATGGTCTGGTGCTGGCGCCGGCGTCCTGCCAGTTGCTCGCGGATCTGATGCTGGGACGCAAGCCGTCGATCGATCCGGCGCCTTATGCGCCTGGGCAGCGCTTCAGCTAGTGGGCTGTCTGTAAAATTTGCTTATGGTTGAGGTGGCCCCGTAGGAGCGAGCTTGCCCGCGATCATGACGACTCGGTGCGGCAGCCGATCGCCAGCGAGCTGGCTCCTACACACTCGTCAAAGAACAGTGCCGCAGCTCGGCGGCGCACCGCTTGAGCTTTACTGCTAAATTAGCGCCCCTTGGCGGCCCTATTCTGATGGGCTCTGTTCGTTCTTCGTGAGGTTTGCGTGGCCAAGAAAACCACTTCATTCGCTGGTCTTGGCGGGCTGGTGTTCTCTACCGATGCGGGACGGCATTGTCCTGATTGCAGCCAGCCGGTCGATGCCTGTGTCTGCAAGCAGTCGAAGCTCCCGGAAGGTGATGGCATCGCCCGGGTTCGCCGGGAAAGCAAGGGGCGCGGCGGCAAGACGGTGACCACCATTACCGGCGTGCCGCTGGCCGAGGATGAACTGAAGACGCTGGCCAGTGCTCTGAAGCGCCGTTGCGGCACGGGCGGCGCGCTCAAGGACGGGGTCATCGAGATTCAGGGCGAGCACGTCCAACTGTTGCTCGACGAGCTGGCCAAGCGCGGTTTCAAGGCGCTCAAGTCCGGTGGCTGATTGCCGACTCATTCGGCCTTGCGCTTATTTCTCCATGCATCGGCTGTCCAACCGGGACAGTCTTTCCCGTCGGCATCCATTCTTCGCGGCGGGTTACCCATCATTGTTCAGGGAGGCCTAGATGCCTGTTCGACGCACACGTAAAGACGACGGCAGCCAATGGACCGCTGCCGACAGCCGCAGCATCTACGGTATCCGCCACTGGGGCGCTGGGTATTTCGCAATCAACGACCAGGGCAATGTCGAAGTGCGCCCGCAAGGGCCGAGCGGCGAGCCGATCGAGTTCAACGGCCTGATCGAGCAATTACGCGAGGCGGGGCTGTCGCTGCCGTTGCTGGTGCGTTTCCCCGGCATCCTGCAGGACCGCGTGCGGCGCCTGACCGGTGCCTTCGATGCCAACATCGAGCGCATGGAGTACGCCGGCAAGTACACCGCGTTGTACCCGATCAAGGTCAACCAGCAGGAAGCGGTGGTGGAGAACATCATCGCCACGCAGAACGTTTCCATCGGCCTGGAGGCGGGCTCCAAACCGGAACTGATGGCTGTGCTGGCGCTGGCGCCGAAGGGCGGCACCATCGTCTGCAATGGCTACAAGGACCGCGAGTTCATCCGCCTGGCACTGATGGGCCAGAAGCTCGGCCACAACGTGTTCATCGTCATCGAGAAGGAGTCCGAGGTCGGGCTGGTGATCGAGGAGGCCAACGAGCTCAAGCTGACCCCGCAGGTCGGCCTGCGTGTGCGCCTGTCGTCGCTGGCATCGTCGAAGTGGGCCGATACCGGTGGCGAGCGGTCGAAGTTCGGCCTGTCCGCGGCGCAGCTGCTCTCGGTGATCGAACGCTTCCGCGCCGCAGAAATGGACCAGGGCATTCGCTTGTTGCACTTCCACATGGGGTCGCAGATCGCCAATCTGGCCGACTATCGTCAGGGCTTCCGTGAGGCGATTCGTTACTACGCCGAGCTACGGGCGTTGAACCTGCCGGTGGATTACATCGATGTGGGCGGCGGACTGGGGGTCGACTACGACGGCACCCACTCGCGCAATGCCAGCTCGATCAACTACGACATCGACGAATACGCCGGTACCGTGGTCGGCATGCTCGAGGAGTTCTGCGAGGCACAGGGGCTGCCGCACCCGAACATCTTCTCCGAAAGCGGGCGCGCGATGACCGCGCATCATGCGGTGCTGGTCATGCAGGTCACCGACGTCGAGCGGCACAACGATGAGCTGCCGGTGATCGACAACTACGACGAACTGCCGGAGATCGTGCAATCGCTGGCCGACCTGCTCGGACCGACCGACCCGGAAATGGTTACCGAGACCTACTGGCGCGCTACCCACTACATGAGCGAGTCCAGCGCGCAGTACGCCTCCGGCAAGCTGACGCTGGCGCAGAAGGCACTGGCCGAGCAGAGCTACTTCGCCATCTGTCGACGCCTGTACAACCAGCTCAAGGCCCGTCAGCGCTCGCATCGGGCGGTGCTCGACGAGCTCAACGACAAGCTGGCGGACAAGTACATCTGCAACTTCTCGGTATTCCAGAGCCTTCCGGATACCTGGGCGATCGACCAGATCCTGCCGATCGTGCCGCTGCAGCGGCTGAGCGAGGAGCCGGTGCGGCGCGCGGTGCTGCAGGACCTGACCTGCGACTCGGACGGCAAGATCAAGCACTACGTCGACGAGCAGAGCATCGAAAGCAGCATGCCGGTGCATGAGGTCGCGCCTGGCGAAGAGTACTTCCTCGGCGTGTTCCTGGTGGGCGCTTACCAGGAAATTCTTGGCGATATGCACAACCTGTTCGGCGATACCGACTCGGTGAACGTCTATCAGCGTGAGGACGGCAGCTACTACCACGCCGGCATCGAGACCCACGACACCATCGAGGACATGCTGCGCTACGTGCACCTGTCGCCCGAGGAGCTGATGACCTACTACCGCGACAAGGTTGCCAGCGCCAAGCTGAGCGCCAAGGAGCGCACCCAGTACATCGACGCGTTGCGTCTGGGGCTGACGCGGTCGTCCTATCTGACGCCTTGAGCCGCGAGCCCGGCGTCAGCCGGGCATTACGCCAAAGCCCCGTGACATCAGCGACGCCAGCAAGGGGATCAGCAGGAGTAGCAGCAGCTCCAGGCGGATGGTCAGCTTGACCCACCTGGCGCTGCTGTCCGAGATGATCGGTGCCTGGCCTGCGGACAAGGCCGGGCGCCAGCGCAGGAACGTCAGGGTCGGATAGATGGAGAGCACCGCGACCACCACGAACAGGCCGATCTTGGCGTGGAACAGGCTGTTCTTCAGGTAGTAGTCCAGGCCTTTGCCATAGAGGATGGCCCGGGCCGCTCCGCTGGCCAGTACCGCCGCCGCGGTGATACCGAAGGCGATGTCGATACGGAACAGGCTGCGCGCTCGCTCCAGCGTCAGCGGCTGACGGAACAGCTGGTGCTCCAGCAGCAGCAGGGCAAAGAGCAGGAATATCGCCAGAAAATGCAGGTAGGCGGCGATGGCGTAGGCCATGTTCAGTGTCCTTCGGAGTGTGTGGTGCTCGGCGCGCCCATGTTAAACCAGGCTCCGCGGCGCTGCAGGCGCTGAGCGAGCACGCCCAGGCAGACGCCGCGCATCAGCATGAAGCTCAGAAACGCCAGCCACAAGCCGTGATTGCCAAGCCCTTGCAGCAGCCAGCCCAGTGGCAGCGTCAGGCCTACCGCCAGGAGCATGCTGTTGCGCATCTCCCGCGCGCGGGTTGCACCGATGAACAACCCGTCGAGTAGATAGCTCCAGACCGCAATCAGCGGCAACGCCGCCAGATAGGGCAGGTAGATCAGCGCGGTCGCGCGGACCTCGGGAATGTCGGTCTGCAGCTGGATAAATAGGTGGCCGCCAAGCAGGAAGAACAGGCCGAAGGCGACGCTGGCCAGCAACGACCAGCCCCCGGCGACCACCATCACTCGCTGCAGTGCGTCGCGGTTGCGGGCACCGATGGCATGCCCGGCCAAGGCTTCCACGGCATGAGCCAATCCATCGAGGGCGTGCGCGGTCAGCAGCAGGCCGTTGAGCAGCAGCGCGTTGGCGGCGACCGTCGCATCGCCTAGCCGGGTGCCCTGGACAGTCACCAGGAAGAACACCAGTTGCAGCGCCAGGGAGCGCAGGAAGATGTCGCGGTTGACCGCCATCAGCGGCCGCCAGCTCAGCCAGCGGCGCAGCGCGCGGGTATCGACTCGACCGGGATAGCGGGCCAGCGCCTTGCGGGTGAGGGCCAGGCCGAGCAGCGCGCCGCTCCATTCGGCGATCACCGAGGCGCGTGCGGCGCCGGCCACGCCCCAGTCGAGGCCGAGCACGAACCACAGGTCCAGCGCCACGTTGATCAGATTGGTGGTCAGCAGGATGGCCAGTGGCGCGCGCGCGTTCTGCGTGCCGAGGAACCAGCCGATCAGCGCATAGCTGGCCAGCGCCGCGGGCAGGCCGAACAGCCGCGTGTGGAAATAGTCACGGGTGAGTTCGTCCAGTTCGGCCGAGGGCTGCATGAGCTGCAGGGCCGCGCCTTTCAGCGGCACGCCGAGCACCCCGAGCAACAGCGCGAAACCCAGGGCCAGCAGCAATCCCTGTAACAAGATCTGGCGCAGGGCGCCGCCGTCGTTGCGACCAGCGGCCTGGGCGGCGAAGCCTGTCGTGCCCATGCGCAGAAAGCCCATCACCCACACCAGCAGCGTATACAGGCTACCGCCGACCGCCACTGCGCCCAGCTGATGCGCGTGCGGCAGATGGCCGATCACGCTGCTGTCCACCAGTGCGACCAGCGGAACGGATAGGTTCGACAGGATCATCGGCGCCGCCAGCGCCCACACCTTGCTGTGGGTTGGGGCGTGGCGCCAGGCGGCAAGCATGCTGGACATTACGGGCCTCCGGGACGGCCCGGCACTATACGTGGCATGCAATGAAAGAGGGAAAGTCCGAGCTTTAGGCTGCGCGTCAGTGAATCAACCAGCTCAGCAGCCACAGCCCGAGGAACAGCCAGATCAGCCCGCCGATGATCGAGCCGCGAAAGAACGCGCGGACCGCCGCAACCAGCAACAGCAGGCCGATCGCCAGTGCTACCAGGCTGATCAGCGAGCGGTCCATGCCCAGCGTACGCGACAACCCCTCGAGGAAATTGTGTCCGGCCCTGGCAAACAGGCCGAAGAAGTCGCCTAGTGCCTCGACGATGAAACGTATGACCGCGCCCAGCGCCTGTCCCAGCCATTCGAAGAATCCTTCTACCCGCATGTATCACTCTCCTGAACGTTCGATTGCGGTGCCCAAGCACGGCTCTGGGCATTGGGCTCTCGAGTGCGCCCGAGAGTTCCGAACGGTCGCCGCTGCGCTGGAACCACCAGGGCAGGAGGCGGTCGGAATGTCGCTGTGAGTCCTTAGCGCATCATGCGTTCCCGACCTTCATGCAACTGCAACAAGCGCCAGGCAGCCTGCCTACCATTCCCAGAACGAGAAGACCAACGATGCTGGCCATTGCCAGAGCGCGCCTGGAACGAATCAAGACACTGCGCCCGGCCTGGGCCTATGGCTGCGTCTTTTTCGGCCTGCTCTACGTTGTCACCGCCACTCATCTGGACGAGCGGCTGTTCTATACGCTGAAAACCACCTGGCATGAAAGCAGCTGGGAAAGGCACAGCCTCTGGCTACCCGAATACCGGGTGAAGATCGACGCGCTGCCGGTGGCCACGGTGGAAGACAATCTTTCCGGGTTGACCTATGACGAACGCCGCGATCATCTCTGGGGCGTCGTCAATAACCCCGAAGAGCTGCTGGCGCTGGACAAGGATGGCGGCTTCCTCGCGCGCTACCCGCTGCGCGGGTTCCAGGACGTCGAGGGCGTGACCTATCTGGGTGATGACCTGCTTGTGGTGACCGAAGAGCGCAAGCAGGCGCTGGTGATCGTGCAGGTTCCCAGGATTGCCGGTCCGCTGCAGCGTACCGACGCCCGCTCCATTACCCTGGCCCTGAACGACGCGGACAATACCGGTTTCGAGGGCGTCGGGTACGACCGCGCCGGTGATCGGCTGTTCGTGGTCAAGGAGCATTCACCGCGCAAGCTCTACGAGATCCAGGGCATCAAGCGCAGTCTGGCAGGTGACATGGACATCAAGATCATCGACCGTGAGGCCTGGATTGAGAAGCTGGACATGGCCAGTGATCTGTCCTCGGTGCACTTCGACGAGCGTACCGGCCATCTGGTGCTGCTCAGCGACGAGGCGAAGATGATGCTGGAGCTCGACGCCGAGGGCGAGCTGGTCAGCTTCCGCTCGCTCTGGAGCGGGTTTGCCGGACTCGAGCGCAGCGTGCCGCAGGCCGAAGGGATGACCTTCGATGCACAGGGCAATCTCTATCTGGTCAGCGAGCCCAACCTGTTCTACGCCTTCGAGCACGAGTGACGTCCGCCGCGCACCTGCTAGCCGCGCTGGATCAGCCAGACGCCGGCGAAGATCAGCAGCAGACCGGAGACCTTGCCGAAGCTGATGCTGGACTGGCGAAAGCCGGCCCAGCCGAAGTGATCCAGCAGCAAGGCGACGAATAGCTGGCCGGCCAGCAATAGCGCCATGAACAGCAACGCTCCCGTGCGCGGTGCGGCGAATGCGGCCGTGGCGATGAAAAAGGCCCCCAGCAGCCCACCACACCAGTGCCACCAGTGCAGGCCCTTCAGCGTCTGCAACGCCGGGATATCGCGCTGGACTGCTACGATGAAGAACAGCGCCAGTGTTCCCACGGTAAACGAAAGCAGTGCCGCGCCCATCACGTTGCCGAGGTGACGCGCGACCTGGCCGTTGATTCCGGCCTGCAGGGGCAGCATCGCGCCGGCAATGAACGGAAGGGTGAGTAACCACCAGGCAACGGCAGGCATTTCGGATCTCCGGAATCAGGGCGCGACAGTATGGCGAGCCGGGATACGACTCGCCATAGCGGGACAGCGGTTCGCTGCGCTTGGCTCAGCGCGGCGGGTATTGCGACAGCACCCGTGTCACCAGCTCGCGCATGCTGCCGGCGCGTTGCTCGGGGGTGCCTTGGCGGTTGCTCAGGGTCTGCTCGGCGCTGCCGCGCCAGACCAGTTTGCCGTCAGCGGCGTCATACAGGTCGATCTGCAGCGTGCCGACCTGGTAGTCGATGGTGCGGGTGTCGGTGAACATCGGCCCACCCCAGTAGCCGTACCAGGGATTGCCCCAGGCGCCGGAGGTGGTCGTGTACTGCTGGGTACGTTGGTCGACGATGTACCAGGCCTGCACCTTGAGGTCCGCCGCTTGGCCGGCCGTGGCGGGACGCAGTCCCTGCTGATCGAGCTGTTCGGCGATCGCCGCGCGAATGCGTTGTTCGGTGAGGTCGCTTTTGATTCTTGGATCATCAGGTCGATACTGCAGCGCCGGTTCCTGCCAGCCCCAGGCCCGATAGGCCGAGAAATCCCGCGTCGGATCGAAATCGCGCTGCACCTGCGGGCCCTGGCAGGCGGCGAGCGCGAAGAGCAGAGGTATCAGCATCAGGCAGCGCAACATGATCGTTCTCCGGGTGGAATCTGTTCAGTCTAAGCCTCGGCGCGGTGCGGAGTCTGCATCGCTGTCACGCTCAGCGCGGCGGGTAGTCCGCCAGCGCCCGCTGCACCGCCTCGCGCAGCGCATCCTGCTGCTTGGCGCGGCTACCGCCGCTACGTGCTTCGGCGCGATTGCTCCAGATCGATTGGCCGGAAGCCGCGTCGAACATCTCGATACGCACCGAGAGCACCTCTTCCTCGTAGTTACGCACGATGGGTACGCTCGTCCCCACGCCATAACCTGAGCCGTACCCGTAGCCGCCACCGTAGCGGCCTACGCCGACATGCGGGCCGTAATCATCGTAAGTCTGCCGAATGCGGGTCTCCTTGCTGGCGCGGGCGCTGATCAACAGCTCGCCCTTGCGCTCGGCCTGCGCAGGGCGCAAGCCGAGTTGATCGAGCGCGCCGGCGACCATTTCCTGCAGCTCCTCGCCGGTGATCGACGCGGTGCCGGCCGGTGGTGCTTGCCAGCTCCAGTTCTGGTAGCTGGAAAAGTCCCTTGGCGCCGCCGGATAGATCGGTGACTGGATCTGCTCGATCGGTGGCGCCGGAGGAATCGGCGCGGATTCGTCGGTATAGGGGTTCTGGCTCTGGCAGGCTGCAAGGCCCAGGCAGAGCACCGGCAGCATGGCGCGGATCGACATCGGTACCTCCCGGTCGGCTCAGAGCGGCCGACACATCCAGTGCAGGTAGCGCCCGAGACCGGCAAATTGCGGATGGCGGCGGTAGGCCAGTTCCATCTCGATCAGTTCGGCAGGCTCGGTGCGGGCCTGGAAATCGGCGGGCATGTAGTCATGGAATACGCGCACGCCACTGGTTGTTTCGACCTGCCAGTGCGGTGCGAGTTGCGCTGCCAGCTCGCGTGGGTCCAGCGGCTGCTGAGGCGTCAGGCTCTGGCGCTCGCCGGCATAGGTCTGGCTGCGCAGCTTCTTGAAATGGCCCTTGAGCAGGTTGCGGTAGATCAACGCGTCGCGGTTGTAGAAGGCCAGCGATAGCCAGCCATCGGCCGATGTCAGACGATGCAGCACCGGCAGGATCGCCTGGGGCTCGGCCAGCCATTCCAGTACCGCGTGGCAGATCACCAGATCGAAGCGGCCCTCGACCTGGCTTTCGACTGTCTGCCAGGGCGCCTGAATGAAGGTTGCCTGCTGGCCGGCTGCGGCAAACTGTTTGCGCGCGCCTTCCAGCATCGGCTCTGCCGGTTCTGCCAGGGTCACATCATAGCCCTGCTGAGCCAGCCACAGACTCATATGGCCGAGGCCGGCGCCGATATCCAGCACCCGCAGTGGCCGTTGCGGCAGGGCTTCCGTCAGGTCGGCCTGCAGCACGGCAAGGCGGATCGCGCCCTTGGCGCCGCCGTAGATCTTCTCGGCGAAGCGCGTCGCCAGCTCGTCGAAATGGCGATCGCTCATCGGGCGAACCGCCGCTCGTTGTCGGCCAACTTGGCCAGCAGTGCCTGTTCCATGTCGATGCCCAGTTCGCTGCACATCAAGAGCAGGTACATGAGGATGTCGCCGACTTCCTGACCGGCATGCTCAAGTTTGTCGGCTGAGAGCTGGCGCGACTCGTCCTCGGTCTGCCACTGGAAGATTTCCACCAGCTCGGCCATTTCCACGCTGGCGGCCATGGCGAGATTCTTGGGGCTGTGAAAGCGCTGCCAGTCGTTCTGATCGCGGATGGCGTGCAGGCGTTGGGTGATCTGTTCGATGTTCATCTGGGAGGGTGGGCGTGTTCGAAAGACGACAAGCTTCCGCCAGCGCGGCAGCGCCCGCAAGGGGCGGATCAGAGACGCCGCACTTTCAGCTCACGCTCGATGGCGATCACGCCGGGACGGTAATCGCCCTGCTCGATGGCGCGGATTGCCTGTTCCAGGGTTTGCTCGGCGATCTGCTCGTGCTGCTGGGAAATCGCATTGACCCGGATCGGCAGGAAATCCAGCAACTGCGCGTCACCAAAGGTCGCCAGCCGCAGCTGCTCTGGCCACAGCAGGCTCCGCTCGCGCAGCGCATCGAAGACGCCTTCGAGCAAGACGTAGGCGGTGGTGATCAGCGCATCGGGCAGCGGGCCGCGCTCGAGCAGGGCGAGCATCTGTTCACGGCCGCACGCACGGCTGAACTGTTCGGCCTGCAGGATGCTGACCTGACCGCTGTGCTGCGACAGTGCCTGGCGAAAACCTTCCTCGCGCTGCTGGCTGATGGGCAATGCCGGGCGTGCGCTGATCAGGGCGATATGGGCGGCGGCCGGAACTGCCAGCGAGCGGGTGAGCAGGGCGGCCGCTTCGCAATCATCGCTGACCACCGAGCAGAAGTGCTCGGCGTCCAGCGCGCGGTCGAGGGCGATCACCGGCGTGCCAGCCGCCTGCACCTTGCGATAGCTCTGGTCGTCGGCCGGTAGGCAGCTGGCGACGATCAGCGCATCGCAGCGGCGCGAGCGCAGCAGCTGGATGACCTGGCGCTCGGTGTCCGGCTCGTCGTCCGTCCCGGCGATCAGCAACTGGTAGCCGCGCTGTCGCGCGCGCTGCTCGAGCAGTTTGGCCAGACGCGCGTAGCTGGGGTTTTCCAGATCCGGAACGATGAAGCCGAGGGTGCGCGACTGCCCGCGACGCAGGCCAGCCGCCTGCTGGTCGAGCTGAAAGCCCTGCTGTTCGGCCACGGCCATCACCCGCTCGACCGTGGCCGCGCTGATACGGCGCTGCGCGGCCTTGCCATTGAGCACATAGCTGGCGGTGGTTACCGAAACGTTGGCGAGGCGGGCGATGTCGGTCAGTTTCAACAGAGGGTCCTGAGACGGGTGGTATGAACTCGGGCTTCTAGAATTACCCAATATTGCGTAATGTGCCAGCCTTAGGTGAAACGTTTCAGCAGTGTTTCGGTCTGAAGCGCCAGCCCAGGATTCGGGCAAAGCCGGCTTGACCGTCGGCCACAACAATCGCGAGCCCCCGCAGGAGTTCTCCATGCTTGAGTTGAATGCACAGCACATCCACATGCATCAGGCCGCGGCGGACAAGCCAGCGGCGCTGGCCCTGCTGGGTGAAGTTCTGGTCGCCGACGGGCTGGTCGCGCCGGGTTATCTGGACGGGCTGCGTGCGCGTGAAGCGCAGGGCTCGACCTTTCTCGGGCAGGGCATCGCGATCCCTCATGGCACACCGGAAACCCGCGATCAGGTGTTCACCACCGGCGTACGGCTACTGCATTTCCCAGCCGGGGTGGATTGGGGTAATGGCCAGCTGGTGTATCTGGCGATCGGTATTGCCGCGCGTTCGGATGAGCACCTGCGGCTGCTACAGCTGCTGACCCGAGCATTGGGTGAAGGCGATCTGAGCGAGGCGCTGCAGAAAGCCGAAAGCCCGGAAGCCATCATCGACCTCCTGCAAGGTGCGCCACAGGCGCTGGCGCTGGATGGCGAGCTGGTCTCGCTGGGTGTCGCTGCGGATGATTTCGACGAGCTGGCCTGGCAGGGCGTCAAGCTGCTCAAGCGCGCGCAGTGCGTGGAGCCGGGTTTCAACGCCAGTCTGCCGCTTGGCCAGGCGCTGCCGCTGGGTGACGGTCTCTGGTGGTTGAGCAGCGAGCAGGCGGTGCAGCGTCCGGGTCTCGCCTTCGTCACGCCAGCCTCGAATCTTGAGCATCAGGGGCAGCCGCTCAACGGGCTTTTTGTGCTGGCCAGCATGGGTGAGGCGCATCAGGCCATGCTCGAGCGGCTGTGCAATTTGCTGATCGAAGGCCGTGGCCAGGAGCTGAGCCAGGCGACGTCCAGTCGCACAGTGCTCGAAGCCCTGGGCGGCGAAGTGCCGGCAGACTGGCCGAGTGCCCAGGTGCCACTGGCTAACGCCCATGGCTTGCATGCCCGCCCGGCCAAGGTGCTGACCGAGGTCGCACAGGCCTTCGCCGGCGAGATCCGCGTGCGCCTGGCTGGTAGCCAGAGCGCGGGCGTTTCGGCCAAGAGCCTGAGCAAGCTGCTGGCGATGGGTTCGCATCGCGGCCAGGTGCTGGAGTTCATCGCCGAGCCCTCGATCGCCGACGATGCGTTGCCGGCGCTGGTCCGCGCGGTGGAAGAAGGGCTGGGCGAGGAAATCGAGCCGCTGCCGGCCGGCGGGGCGCCGGCGGAGCAGCGGGCCGTGCAACTGAATGAGGCAGCCCAGGACGTGCCCGTCTTGCGGGCAGGCGAGCAGGTCATCGGCATCGCCGCCGCGCCCGGCATCGCCATCGGTCCGGTCCTGGTACGCAAGCCGCAGGTGATCGACTATCCCAAGCTCGGCGAGTCTCCGGTGATCGAACTGCAGCGGCTGGATGCGGCGCTGGACAAGGTCCATGCGGAGATCGGCACGCTGATCGATGAGAGTCAGGTCGCCAGCATCCGCGACATCTTCACCACCCATCAGGCCATGCTGCGCGACCCGGCGCTGCGCGAGGAAGTCCAGGCGCGCCTGCAAAAAGGTTTGAGTGCCGAGGCCGCCTGGATGGAGGAAATCGAAATTGCGGCGCAGCAGCAGGAGGCCTTGCACGACAAGCTGCTGGCCGAGCGGGCCGCCGACCTGCGTGACGTGGGTCGCCGTGTGCTGGCCTGCCTGACTGGTGTGGAAGCCGATCAGGCCCCAGACGAGCCATACATTCTGGTGATGGACGAGGTGGCGCCTTCGGACGTCGCCACGCTAAACGCCCAGCGGGTCGCAGGCATTCTTACCGCTGGCGGCGGCGCCACTTCGCATAGCGCCATCATCGCCCGCGCGCTGGGCATTCCGGCGATAGTCGGTGCCGGGCCGGGTGTGCTCGGGCTAGCGCCAAACACACTGCTGCTGCTCGACGGCGAGCGCGGTGAACTGCTGGTCGCCCCGACCGATGCGCAGCTGGAGCAGGCCCGCAACGAGCGCGCCACCCGCGAGGAGCGCAAGCGCCTGGCAAATGAGCGTCGCCTTGAGCCGGCCATCACCCGTGACGGCCATCCGGTAGAGATCGCTGCCAACATCGGCGCTGCTGGCGAAACCCCGGAAGCGGTGGCGATGGGCGCCGAAGGCATCGGCCTGCTGCGTACCGAACTGGTGTTCATGAACCATTCCCAGGCGCCGGATCAGGCGACTCAGGAAGCCGAGTACCGCCGTGTGCTGGAAGCCCTCGAAGGGCGTCCGTTGGTGGTACGTACGCTGGATGTCGGCGGGGACAAGCCGCTGCCGTACTGGCCGATGCCCGCCGAGGAAAACCCCTTCCTCGGCGTGCGTGGCATTCGCCTGAGTTTGCAACGCCCGGACATCCTTGAAACCCAGCTGCGTGCCTTGCTCGCTTCGGCCGATGGCCGCCCGTTGCGGATCATGTTCCCCATGGTCGGCAATATCGACGAGTGGCGCACCGCCAAAGCCATGGTCGACCGCCTGCGCGTTGAGCTGCCGGTAGCTGACCTGCAGGTCGGCATCATGATCGAGATCCCCTCAGCAGCTTTGATCGCGCCGGTGCTGGCGCAGGAAGTCGACTTCTTCAGTATCGGCACCAATGACCTGACGCAATACACCCTGGCCATCGACCGCGGCCATCCGACGCTCTCCGGTCAGGCCGACGGCTTGCATCCGGCGGTGTTGCGCCTGATCGGCATGACGGTCGAGGCCGCCCATGCCCACGGCAAGTGGGTCGGCGTTTGTGGCGAGCTGGCCGCTGATGCATTGGCGGTGCCGATGCTGGTGGGCCTGGGCGTGGACGAACTGAGCGTGTCGGCGCGCAGCATTGCCTTGGTGAAGGCGCGCGTTCGCGAGCTGGATTTCGCGGCCTGCCAGAGGCTGGCGCAGCAAGCCCTGATGCTGCCCGGCGCCCATGAAGTCCGCGCCTTCGTCGGGGAGCACTGCTGATGGCTCGTGTTCTCACTGTCACTCTTAACCCGGCCCTGGACCTGACCGTGCAGCTGCCCGCGCTGCGCCTGGGCGAAGTCAATCGCAGTGAAAGCCTGCAGGTGCATGCCGCCGGTAAGGGGCTCAACGTCGCGCAGGTGCTGGCCGATCTCGGCCATCAGCTGACCGTCACAGGCTTTCTCGGCGAAGGCAATCCGCAGGCCTTCGAGCAGCTGTTTGTCGCGCGTGGATTTGCCGACGAATTCGTCCGCGTGCCGGGCGATACCCGCAGCAACATCAAGCTGGCCGAAGCGGACGGGCAGGTCACCGACATCAACGGCCCGGGGCTGAAGGTGAGCGAGGCGCAGCGTGCCGAGTTGCTGGCGCGGCTGAAGCGTCTGGTCCCGGCTCATGAGCTGGTTGTGGTCGCCGGCAGCTTGCCGCGGGGCATCGACAGCCAGTGGTTCGTGGAGATGCTGAACACCCTCAAAGCGCTCGGCGCGCGGGTGGCGCTGGATACAAGTGGCGCCGCGTTGCGTGACGGGCTGGCCGCCACGCCCTGGTTGATCAAGCCCAACGAGGAAGAGCTGGCCGAGGCCCGTGGCGTCGAACTCAACGAGTCGGCAGCGCTGACCGCCGAAGCGCGACGGCTGCAAGCCGAAGGCATCGAGCACGTGGTTATTTCGCAGGGCGCCAATGGCGTCAGCTGGTTCTCGCCAGGCGCCACGCTGCATGCCAATCCGCCAAAGGTTCAAGTCGTCAGCACCGTCGGTGCCGGCGACTCGCTGCTTGCCGGGATGCTTCACGGCCTGCTGCAAGGCTGGCCGGCCGAGCGCACCCTCACACAGGCCACGGCCATCGCCGCGCAGGCGGTCGGGCAGGTTGGGTTCGGCATCACCGATACGGCTGAACTTGCGGAGCTTGAAGCTGCGGTGCGCCTGCAGTCGCTCAGCCAATAATTCGAACAAGAGGTGAAGGAATGAATCTTCTCATCGTCACGGCCTGCCCCAACGGAATGGTCACCAGCGTGCTGACTTCACGCCTGCTCGAAGCGGCTGCCCACCGTCTGGGCTGGTCGACCGCCGTGGAAGTCCACGATCCCAAGGCCATCGGCTCGCCGCTGACGCCCGCACAGATCACCAATGCCGATCTGGTGGTCGTGGTGAAAACCGGGCCGTTGTCATTGCAGCGCTTCGTTGGCAAACGCGTCGCCCAGTCGACGCCATCCGAGGCGCTGCTCGATCCGGAAGCCTTCCTGCGCAGCGCCGCCGATACGGCGAGCGAACTGCAGCAGGGCGACGAAGCGGATGCCGCGCACACCAGCGGCAAGCCCAAACTTGTCGCCATCACCGCTTGCCCGACCGGCGTGGCGCACACCTTTATGGCGGCTGAAGCCCTGCAGCAGGCCGCGATCCGCAAGGGTTACGACCTGCAGGTTGAAACCCGCGGCTCGGTGGGGGCGCGCAACGTGCTGGAAGCGGACGCCATCGTCGCGGCCGACGTGGTGCTGCTGGCCGCCGATATCGAAGTGGATGTCGCCCGCTTTGCCGGCAAACGCGTGTTTCGCTGCGGCACTGGCGTGGCCCTCAAGCAACCCGATGCGACCCTGGATCGCGCGCTGGAAGAAGGCGCGGTGCTCGCTGGAGGCGCCGCTGCCAGCGCAAGTGGCGAACAGAAGGGCGAGAAGGCTGGCGTCTACAAGCACCTGCTGACCGGCGTGTCCTACATGCTGCCGATGGTGGTGGCGGGCGGTTTGCTGATCGCGCTGTCGTTCGTATTTGGCATCGAAGCGTTCAAGGAGGAGGGCACACTGGCCGCCGCGCTGATGAAGATCGGTGGCGAAACGGCCTTCCAGTTGATGGTGCCGCTGCTGGCGGGATACATCGCCTATTCCATCGCGGATCGCCCAGGTCTGGCGCCCGGCATGATCGGCGGCTTGCTGGCCGGCACCCTCGGTGCGGGCTTCATTGGCGGGATAATCGCGGGCTTCGTGGCGGGCTATGCGGCCAAGGCAGTGAGCCGCTGGATTCCATTGCCGGCCAGTATCGAATCGCTCAAGCCGATCCTGATCATTCCGTTGTTGGCGAGCCTGGTTACCGGCCTGGTGATGATTTACGTGGTCGGCACGCCGGTGGCGAAGATGCTCGCCGGGCTCACCGAATTCCTCGACACCATGGGCACCTCCAACGCCATCCTGCTCGGGCTGCTGCTCGGCACCATGATGTGCGTCGACCTCGGCGGGCCAGTGAACAAGGCCGCTTATGCCTTCTCCGTCGGGCTGCTCGCGTCCCAGAGTTACGCGCCGATGGCCGCCACCATGGCGGCGGGGATGGTGCCGCCAATCGGCATGGGCATCGCCACGCTGATCGCCCGACGCAAGTTCGCCCAGACCGAGCGCGAAGCTGGCAAGGCCGCGCTGGTGCTGGGCTGCTGCTTCATTTCCGAAGGCGCGATTCCGTTCGCTGCGAAAGACCCGTTGCGGGTGATTCCGGCCAGCATCGCCGGTGGTGCGCTGACCGGCGCGCTGTCCATGGCCTTCGGCGCAAAGCTGCTGGCGCCCCATGGCGGGCTGTTCGTGCTGCTGATCCCCAACGCCATCAATCACGCGCTTCTGTATCTGCTGGCGATCCTCGCCGGCAGCCTGGTGACCGGGGTGATCTACGCAGTGATCAAGCGGCCTGAAACGCAGCCGCTCAGCGTCGGGGCAACGGCGTAAGCGGTCGCCAAACGGCTGAACTAAAGCCCTGCCCATCGTATCCACTAAAAGCTGGCGAGACTTTGTGTCAGAAAGTTTCGCCAGCTTTTTGCTTTTTGTTTTGAAGATGAATCGGCTGGAGAGCGTTGCATGAGTATCGATTACGGGCCGCGGCCCATGCGCATCACCCTGACCGCCGTGGCGGTTCTGCTGCTGGGGGCGCTGATGGCGGTCGGTGGCGGCTACCTCGCGATGCTGGGTGGCTCCTGGTATTACCTGCTGGCCGGTATCGGGCTGCTGGGCGTAGCCGGGCTGTTGTTCGCTCGGCGCCGCGCCGCGATCTGGCTCTACGCGGTGCTGCTGCTGGCGACGTTGGCGTGGACGCTGTACGAAGTCAGCTTCGACTGGTGGCAGCTAGCGCCGCGCATCGACCTCTGGTGCATCCTCGGGCTCTGGCTGATCCTGCCGTTCGTCAATCGTTACGTGGGCGATCGGCTGGTCTGGCGTGATGGCGCCAGTGGGCTGCTCGGCTTGGGGCTGCTGGCCGGCGCGCTGATCGCGGGGTACTCGCTGACCCAGGATTACCACTCGATCACCGGCGAATTCAGCGATACGCAGATGCAAGGCTTGAACCCCGACGGGCAGGCCGGCAGGGTTGCCGGCGAATGGAAAGCCTACGGCGGCTCCGACCGCGGCGATCGTTACTCGACGGCCGATCTGATCACGCCGGACAACGTCGGCAAGTTGAAAAAGGCCTGGGAGTTCCACACCGGTGACCTTTCCGGCGAGGGTGACCCCGGCGAGATCACCTATCAGGTGACGCCGTTGAAGGTTGGCGACAATCTGTTCATCTGCACGCCGCACAGCATTGCCATCGCTGTCGATGCCGACAGCGGTGAGGAGCGCTGGCGCTTCGACCCGAGCATCAACCGCGATGCCGAGTACTACCAGCACATGACCTGCCGTGGCCTGGCCTTCCATGACGCCAACGCCTACGGGCCCGCAGCGACGGCGCCGTCCGACCAGCCCGTAGCGCGTTGCGCGCGGAGGCTGTTTTTGCCGACCAACGACGGCACTCTGGTCGCGCTGGATGTCGAGGACGGCAAGCCCTGCGAGGACTTCGGCAATGCCGGCGTGGTGGATCTGAAGGCTGGACTCGGTGAGGACGCTCTGGGCGTTTACCTGCCGACTTCCCCACCGGTGGTGACCGAGAAGCTGGTCATCGTCGGCGGCTCGATCACCGACAACGGCGCGGTGGATTCACCCGGCGGCGTGATTCGCGCCTACGACGTGCGCAGCGGCGAGCTGGTATGGAATTTCGACCCGGGTAACCCAGACGCCACAGAGCCCTTGCCACCCGGCGAAACCTACGTGCGCAGCACGCCGAACTCCTGGACCATCGCCACTGCCGACGAGTCGCTGGGGCTGGTCTACATCCCCACCGGCAACCAGACCCCGGACCAGTGGGCGCAGCCGCGCACGCCGGAGTCCGAGCGTTTCACCGACACCCTGGTGGCGCTGGACCTGGCGACCGGCCAGGTGCGCTGGGAATTCCAGACTGTGCACCATGACCTCTGGGACCGCGACCTGCCATCGCAGCCGACGCTGGTGGATATCGAGGGGCCGCAAGGTCAGGTGCCGGCCATCATCCAGCCGACCAAGCGTGGCGATCTGTACATCCTCGACCGCCGTACCGGCGAGCCGATCGTGCCGGTGGAAGAGATGCCCGTGCCCCAAGGCACTGACTACGGCGAGTTCACCGCGCCGACCCAACCCGCATCGGCCGTCAGCTACGCCCCGCAAGAGCCGCTGCGCGAGCGCGACATGTGGGGCGGCACGCCGCTGGATCAGATGATGTGCCGCATCCAGTTCCGCAAGCTGCGTTACGAGGGCGACTTCACGCCGCCGTCGGAGCAGGGCTCGCTGATCTATCCGGGTAACGTGGGTACTTTCAACTGGCCATCGGTGGCGGTCGATCCGAGCCGCCAGCTGCTGTTCGGCGCGCCGAATTACCTGGCCTTCATCTCGACCATGGTCAAGCGCAGCGAGGTCGACCCCGATGAGCGTACCGGCGGTGGTGAGACCGGCCTGCAGCCCAATCTTGGGGCACCGTATATGGTGCGGCTGGAGCCGTTCATGTCGGTGATCGGCCTGCCGTGCCAGACGCCGCCATGGGGCTTCGTCACCGCGCTGGACCTGCGCAGCATGAAGAAGGTCTGGATGCACAAGAACGGTACTAGCCGAGACAGTGCTCCGCTGGGCATCCCGTTCCCGGTCGGCACGCCAGCGCTGGGTGGGCCAATCGTAACCGCCGGCGGAGTGGCCTTTATGAGCGGAACGCTGGATTACTATCTGCGCGCCTACGATCTGCAGAACGGCAAGGAATTGTGGAAGGGCCGCCTGCCTGCCGGTGGCCAGGCGACTCCGATGACCTACGTGTCCGAGAAGACCGGCAAGCAGTACGTGGTGCAGATGGCCGGCGGGCATGGCTCGTTCGGCACCAAGCTGGGTGATTCCTTGATCGCGTGGACCCTTGAGGAGTAGGTGAAGTGGGGGCAGGTGGCGACGTCGACTGCGGCGCTCGACATAGCCACCAGCCCCTCACCCTAGCCCTCTCCCCGGAGGGGAGAGGGGACTGGACCGGGTTGGGTTGCCGATCCGGTGCAGGGCGAAACGCATGATGTGCCCGCTAGTTGCGGATGTTCGGTGGCTTCAATCAGGCCCTCTCTCGTCGTTGTGGAGAGGATTGGGTGGGCGGTCTTCGAGCTAGGCCGGCATGGCTTGCTCGGTACCAAGCTGGGCGGTTTATTGATCGCGTGGTCCCTAGAGGAGTAGGTGAAACGGGGCTGTGTGGGTTTTAGTTGCGAAACTAGTCGTGGCCGCCAGCCCCTCACCCTAGCCCTCTCCCCGGAGGGGAGAGGGGACTAGACCGCGCGGTTTTTCGTTCCGGGTGTAGGGCGATGCGCTTTAGTGCGTGTCGGGCCGATCACAAAGGGTTCGGTGGCTTCATTCAGGCCCCCTCTCCCCTTAGGGAGATGGTTGGGGCGCGGGCCTCGATCCGGTGCAAGATTTCAGTCAGGACTCGGATTCAGGCCGGTGTATCGGTAATGCGCGGATTGGGTGTTGGGGTGAGAGCGCGCTGGTGGTTGTTGCAACTGCTTGATGGGCACAGCCGTGCTCACGCCCCTCGCTTGCTCTGCATGGTCTGTATGAGCACAAGTGATCCGGCTGCCTCACCCCAACCCTCTCCCCATTGGGGAGAGGGTTGGGGTGAGGGGCGCGGGTCTCAATCCAGCTCAAGATTTCAG
>ERZ1673962.332-NODE-332-length-36042-cov-4.388807_pt1 | contig 36042 bp, 31 predicted proteins | sample MGYA00580188_ERZ1673962 | MGnify/ENA primary metagenome ERZ1673962 (study PRJEB41334, sample SAMN05608104) | rock metagenome | biome: terrestrial subsurface; feature: shale formation; material: shale | place: USA: Pennsylvania ... | reverse complement strand
AAGGTGGTGTTTGTGCCTTATACTGCCCCCGGCGATCGCGTACAATGCCGGGTCGTCCGCCAGAAAAAACGCTATGTGGAGGCTAGGGCGGAGCGGTTGATTGCACCTTCGGAATATCGCAGACCGGCGGTATGTCCGGTATTCGGACAGTGCGGGGGGTGCCAGTGGCAGCATTTGTCTTATGAGGATCAGTGCGCCTGGAAAGAGCGGATATTTCAAGACTTTCTGCTTCGCAAGGTCGGCATGGACCCTGCCGGGATTCGGCCGATGGTACCCTCGGCGAAGGAGTGGGGCTATCGCAGCAGGGTTCAGTTCAAATGCCTGAATACGCCGGAAGGATTTCAGGTCGGCTTTTACCGGCGTGGCAGTCATTATGTCATACCGGTAGAGCATTGCCCGGTAATCCATCCATCGCTGAACCAGGCAAAGGAGCAATTGCGCTCCTGCATCGGTAGTACCCGCTGGGCCGGTACCGTGCCGCAGATAGATCTGGCTGTCGATGATCAGGAACGGGTGCGCTGCGTGGTGCACTGTCTGGCGCAGGATGTCGAACGATTCGTGGATCACCTTAAGGCCCTGGCCGCATCGAGCGATATGGCGGTGTTTGTGCAGACCGGACGCAAAAACAGTCTGCGGCATGTTTGCGGCTCCCTCGAGCTGATCATTGAAGTGGATACGCCAAGATTGCGTCTCGGATACGGACCTGGCGGTTTCGCCCAGATCAATCTCGCTCAGAATCGAGCCATGGTGCGGGAGGTGATCAGGGCGTTGGTATCTGATCCTCCGACAAGGGTTCTGGATCTGTTTTGCGGTATGGGGAATTTCAGCCTACCCGTCGCCCGCCTGGCACAGGAAGTCATCGGCGTGGAGGCCTATGGGCAGAGTATTGAAATGGCTCGGCTCAATGCCCGGCTCAACGGTATGGATAACGTCAGATTTTTCACCAGAGAGTCCTATGGGGCCGCGACCATTTATAGTCAAAACGAACCCGTCGATTTGGTCATTCTCGATCCTCCCCGCAGCGGTGCTTACGATGTTGTCCGAGAACTCGTGTCGGTTCGTCCCGGCAGAATACTCTATATATCCTGCGATCCTCCCACGCTGGTGCGCGATTTACAACCATTGTTAAACAACGGCTATCAGGCTGTATGGTCACGTCCTTTCGACCTGTTTCCGCATACCCATCATACGGAAAGCATCACCATGCTGAAAAGGGAGTGACGGGCCAGGTCGCGAACTGCGGAAAATTATTTTTTTCTTGCATTATTCAATACTTCGTGGTAACAGTGGGCTATCAAATACGTTCACTACGGAAAAGTGGGCTTCATGCTCACTTTTTTTATTTCGGGCAGAGAAAGTTTTGATCGCATGACGCAACAAACTGTACTGGACAGGGTCCGCGCTCTTGTTCTTCCGATTCTTGAGGAAAAGGGGTGCGAACTCGTTGACATTGAATATAAAAGAGAATCTCACGGTTGGGTGCTGCGCCTGTATATCGATGAACCGGGCGGAGTGACGCTCGATACCTGTGTGGAGGTCAGTCGGGAAATCAGCGTTCTTTTGGAAGTCGAAGACCCGATTGAAACGGCATACAATCTGGAAGTTTCATCTCCGGGACTCGATCGGCCTTTAACCAGGGCCGCTGATTATGAGCGCTTTGCCGGACGCTTGGCAAAAATCAAGAGTCGGGTTGCCATCGATATCGACGGCAAGGGGCGCGGACGCAAGACCTTTGTGGGAACGCTCGGAGGTCTTTGTGATGGAAAGGTGCTGATCGAACTTAAGGACAAAAACGGTTTCCGGGTCGAAGTGCCGCTTGAAGATATCGAAAAGGCCAATCTGGAAATCGAGTTCTGATTCAAATCCGGTTGCGTTTTTCTTAATAGAGGCGCAGCTTTTACATATTATTGAAAAACCGAATAAAAAAACATCGAGGGGGATTCGGATGTTGGTAAATCTTAACCATATCATCGAGCAGGTCGTGAAGGAAAAGGGTATCGATCGGGGAATTCTGGTCGAGGCCCTGGAGTCAGCCGTACTTTCCGCGGCAAACAAAAAGTATCGCAATACGCGCGACCTGGAAGCACATTTTAATGACGAGTTGGGAGAAGTGGAACTATTTGAGTTCGTCACCGTGGTCGATGAAGTGGTTGACTCCTACAAGGAGATCGATCTGGAAGAGGCCCGCGAAATCGACGAAGAAGTCGAGATCGGCGACTCTCTCGGCATGAAAATAGAGAGTGGGAATTTCAGCCGGATAGCCGCACAGACTGCAAAGCAGGTTATCATTCAAAAGGTTCGGGAGGCCGAACGCGAAAAGGTCTACAATGAATTCAAGGACCGTGTAGGCGAACTCGTCAACGGCATCGTGCGCCGCTACGAGCGTGGCGATCTGATTATCGATCTTGGCCTCGCAGAAGGGTTGTTGCCTCATCGCGAGCAGGTGCCCCGAGAGAACTACCGCCAGGGTGACCGTGCGCGGGTTCTCATTTCGGATGTCAAGTTGTCGACCAAGGGGCCGCAGATTATTCTGTCGCGAACTCATGCCGGTCTGGTGTCCGCGCTGTTCCAGTTTGAAGTTCCGGAGATATCTGAAGGAATTGTCGAGATCAAAGCTGTTGCGCGAGAAGCCGGCAGCCGCACCAAAATTGCCGTGGCCTCTTATGACCCGGATGTCGATCCCGTTGGAGCTTGCGTCGGCATGCGTGGATCCCGGGTGCAGAATGTGGTTTCCGAACTGCGGGGAGAAAAGATCGATATTGTCCCCTGGTCGCCCGATGTGGGCCGTTTCGTCTGTGCCGCTCTCGCTCCGGCAGAAGTGACGAGAATATATCTCGATAACGAAGAACAGGCGCTGGAGGTCATTGTGCCTGATGACCAGTTGTCTCTGGCTATTGGAAAAAAAGGGCAGAATGTGCGACTCGCGGCCAGGTTGACAGGCTGGAATATCGATATCAAGAGTGAAACCCGGGCCGCGGAAGCCGCCAAGGACGTCCAGGAAGAAACAGATGAATTAAAAGAAATACCGGCTGACGAAATGCCTTCAGAAGAGTTGTCCGAAATTGAAGTTGCAGATGCAGAAACAGCTCCTGAAGGTGTTTCCGAAGAATTGAAGGAGGCAACGGAGGCAAATGAGGAAGGATCGTCCGAAGACCCAACGGTCTGACTCGGCCGGTGGCGCAAGATCCGGTCCTCAGCGCACCTGTGCGGGGTGCAGGAAGTCCCTTGACCAAGACCTTTTGGTACGGTATGTTCTGAGCCCGCAAGACGAGATCGTTGTCGATTATAGACGAAAACTGCCTGGAAGAGGGGCATATACCTGTCTGAATCGCTCATGCCTTGAGCTGGCCGTCAAGCGAAACCAGCTTTCGCGGTCTCTGAGAGGCGGTAAGGAGCCTTCTGCAGATAAGCTGTGGCGTGCGTTATATGATCAGATCCGCGGTAAGGTCCTGAACTTGCTGGGCATGTCTCGCAAAGCCGGGCAGGTGATCTCCGGAACCCGTCAGGTTCTGAGCGAACTCCAGGCTGCCAAAGAATTCGGATTACTTGTACGGGCCGGTGACCTTTCTTCAGCTATCGCTGAAAAGGTTGAAAAAGCCGCAAGTTGCAGCAATGTGCCGTGTGCTGTTCTTTTCACAAAAGAGCAACTCGGCCAGCTGCTTGGAAAATCCGAACGTGGCGTGGTTATGTTAAAGAATGGTCCGCTGACCGCTGCCATTGCGAAAGAATTGGAACGGTTGGATAAATTTTCGGGGGAGCTTTAATGGGTAAAAAAATAAGAGTATACGAATTAGCACAAAAGATGGGTCTCGATAACAAGGTATTACTGGAAAAACTTCACGAAGCGGGTATCGACGCCAAGAGTCACATGAGTGTCCTGAGTGAAGAAGAGGTCGAGAAGTTTGAAGGTTCACCCGTCAAGGAGGAGCGTGTCGAGGAGCGGCGTATAACCGCCGGTGTCATCCGGCGGCGTCGTAAAGAAGTGCCCCAGGCGAAAAAGGCTGCTCCCCCGGCGGCCGCCAAGGAGGAAGCTTCTGAGGATGCTGTTGCCGTTGAAAAAGCTCCTGCCGAACAGCCCCCCGCTGAGGAAGCTCCTGCAAAACCAGAAAAAACCGTTGCTGCTAAACCTGCCTCAGGGGAAGGGCCCGCTCTTCCTGCACAGAAGGAAGAGGTTGTCGAGACGAAAAAGAAAGAGGCTCCTCAAAAGTCGGATGTAGAGGACCGGGAAAGCAAAGCACAGCCAGCGCCGGTTGCCGATAAAGAGCCAGTTGAAGATAAACAACCCGCTGCAGCTCCGGAAAAAGAATCCAAGGTAGCTGAGGCCGAAACCCGTGAAGCGGCCGAACGAACAGAGGGGCAGCCGGAAACAGCCGAAGTTTCTGCAAGCGAGGAAAAACCTAAAGTGGAAAAAGCTACCGCCAATCGTGCCAAGATTCTGGGCCGCGTTGAACTGTCTACCTTGTCCACCCCGGCCAAACGCCAGGAACGCCCCGAACGAGGAAAGGGCGACAAAGGTCGTACGGAGCGCGCCAAGGGGGCTCGACCCTCAAATGGTGCCGCGCCGCGCGGCAAAGAGCCCCATCCGCAAATGGCCGTTCCCTTCGACGGTGGACCGGCCCCCGAAAAGGAAGGGCGCGGCGGAAAGAAAGCTCGCAAAAACAAAGGCAAATACGATAAAGAACGTGACTTCAGGGATGGCGGCAAGGGGCGCCGCGGCCGTAGGGAAGTCTACGAGCCCGATCGGGATGATCGCCGCATGCGACGCGGGAAAAAAAGCCAGAAGCCCCGGAAAAAGACCGAGGTCACCGTTTCTAAAGCCATCAAGCGTATTATCCGCATCAGCGATGTTATTACCGTCGGTGAGCTGGCCAAACGCATGGGGGTTAAGAGCAAGGACCTGATTACCGAGCTCATGCGTCAGGGACAGATGGTTACCATCAACCACCCTCTCGACTATGAAACCGCTGCCATCCTGGCATCGGAATTCAACTACGAGGTCGAGAATGTCGCTTTTGACGAAGAGCACCTGCTGGCCGAAACAAGCCCCGCGGAAGACGGTGAAGTCGATGAAGACGCTGAGCCCCGTCCGCCTGTCGTGACCATCATGGGTCACGTTGACCATGGTAAAACGAGTCTGCTTGATGCCATACGCGCGACCAACGTGACCGGCGGCGAAGCAGGTGGCATCACCCAGCATATTGGTGCTTACGACGTCAATGTTGGAGACAAGAAAATTACCTTTCTCGATACTCCGGGCCATGAAGCGTTCACTTCCATGCGCGCCCGCGGAGCCAAGGTAACCGACATCGTCATTCTCGTTGTGGCTGCAGACGATGGTGTCATGCCGCAGACCAAAGAGGCGATCAGTCACTCAAAGGCTGCCGGTGTGCCGATTGTGGTTGCAGTGAATAAGATGGATAAACCCAACGCCAATCCGGAGCGTGTCAAACAGGAACTGACGGAATTTGAGCTGGTACCGGAAGATTGGGGCGGTGATACCATATTTGTCGAAGTCTCGGCCAAAAACGGGACCAAGCTCGACGAGTTGCTCGAGATGGTGTTGTTGCAAGCCGAAGTACTCGACCTTAAAGCCAATCCTAACAAGCGCGCCAAAGGTGCCATCGTTGAGGCGCGGCTCGATCGCGGACGTGGTCCCGTTGCAACCGTTCTCGTAGAAGAGGGTACCTTGCATGTTGGTGATCCTGTCGTTTCCGGTTTGCATTATGGCAAAGTCCGTACCATGACGAACGATAGGGGCGAGCTTCTGGAAGAAGCCGGGCCTTCCTGTCCCGTCGAGGTTACCGGCCTTTCCGGAACCCCTGTAGCCGGCGATTCCTTCCATGCGGTGGAATCGGAAAAAGATGCCAAGGAAGTGGCCAGCCACAGACAACGGAAACTGCGTGAGCAGGAATTGGCCTCGACCAGCAAAATCTCTCTTGACCAACTCTACGCCCGGCTGCAGGAGGGCGAGGTGCAGGAACTCAAGGTCATTATCAAAGCTGACGTGCAGGGATCCGTGGAGGCTGTACGGGATTCACTGGTCAAGCTTTCGACTGATGCCTGTCGCCTTGTCGTCATTCATACCGCTGTCGGCGGCATCAATGAAAGCGATGTTTCCCTTGCTTCCGCATCCGATGCCATTATTCTCGGCTTCAATGTGCGAACCGAATCGAAGGCGGCATCCCTGGCCGAAACAGAGGGTGTTGATATTCGCTTCTACAACGTCATCTACGATGCCGTTAATGATATTCGGGATGCCATGGAAGGTCTTCTGGCCCCCACCTTGAGAGAAAAAGAGCTCGGCAAGGTCGAGGTGCGTGAAACCTTCCATGTATCCAAGGTCGGTACCATCGCCGGGTGTTATGTCACCGACGGCAAGGTTGTCCGCAATGCCAATGTGCGCTTGATTCGTGATCACGTCGTTGTCTGGGAAGGCAAACTTGCATCCTTGAAGCGGTTTAAAGACGATGTCAAGGAAGTACAGAGTGGATACGAGTGTGGCCTGAGCCTTGAGAACTACAACGATATCAAGATCGGCGACATTATCGAAGTCTTCGAAATGGAAGAGGTTAAGACTACCCTGTAACAGAGACCTGGCTTGGTCATGGTTGTCGGAGTACTTCAAATCGAACTTTTTATCCATGGGAGCCAAAGCCTCAAGGCAAAACGGGCAGTGGTGAAAAGTCTGTTGGGGAGATGCCGTGCGCGTCTCCCCGTAAGTTGCGCCGAGACCGATCATCATGATCTGTGGCAGAAAGCCTCCTTTGGATTTGCCGTCGTTGAAAAAGACGAAGCCTCAGCCGACCGTGTTCTGCAAAGAGTTCTGAAAGAACTGGAGCGTACGGGTTCGGCCGAGATATGCAGCCAGGAGATCGAACTTATACATTATTGACAGGTAACATACATTGGATCATCCAAGACCCCATCGCGTTGGCGAACAACTTCATAAGGAAATCTCGGCATTGTTGCTCAAGGGATTAAAGGATCCGCGGGTCGGATTCGTTACGATCACCTCAGTCAAGGTTACATCCGACATGCACCTTGCTCGTGTTTATTACACGGTTTACGGTGATGAAAAGGAACGTGCCGATACGCAAAAAGGCCTCGACAGTGCGGTACCTTACTTTCGCAGGGAACTCGGCCGGCGTTTGCGCATGCGTTACATGCCCGACCTGGTTTTCAAGTTTGATACGTCCCTGGAATACGGTAACCGCATCGAAAGCCTGTTGCGCCAATTGAATGAGGATCGTCACGACAATGATTGAGATTGATGCAATCCTCGATCTGATCGGTAGAAATCATAGTTTTCTGGTGGCATCACATGCTCATCCGGATGGCGATGCCATAGCATCCACTCTGGGACTGACCTGCTTTCTGGATCAGATAGGTAAAAAGGTTGTTGCCTTCAATGTGGATGGTATCCCTGATGAACTTGCTTTCCTGCCCGGTTCGGCGCAGTTGATCAGCGATCCCGGCAAACTCGGCACATTCGATGTATGCTTTGTGCTCGACTCCGGGAATCTGTCGCGCGCCGGTGAGGTTTTACGCAGTCACTGCGCCAAACTGGTCAATATAGATCACCACCCTTACTCCGACCCGTTCGGCTGTGTTAACTATGTCGATGAACAGGCGTGTGCAACCGGTGCTCTTGTCTATCGTATAGTCGAGCGTTCCGGGCAATCGATTTCAAAAGACCTGGCTCTATGCCTTTATACCGCAATTCTTTCGGATACGGGCTCTTTTCGTTATTCCAACGCCAATCCGGAAGCCTTTCGCATAGCCTCATCCCTTGTCCAGGCAGGAGTATCTCCCTGGCATGTTGCTGGCAACCTCTACGAAAGCAGGCCCATCGCCCAGATAAAGTTACTCTCAAGCGCCCTTGAGACACTCACCATCTCACCTTGCGGTCGTTTCGGTGCTGTCTTTGTTACTGCAGACATGATGTCGGCCGCAGGAGCCGGACCGGAGGATACTGACGGACTGATCAATTACCCACGTTCCATTCGCGGTGTCGAAGTCGCCCTGTTTTTCAGGCAGGAGGGGAGCGGGGTATTTAAAGTCAGTTTTCGATCCAAAGGTAAGGTCGATGTCGGTTCTCTGGCGCGGGAACTCGGAGGCGGCGGACATCATAACGCTGCCGGGGCGACCGTGTCCGGGGAAATGGGCCAGGTGCGCCAGCACGTTTTGAAACGCCTCAACGAATTGCTCCCTTTTGCCGAATGAATGGTATTCTGATTGTCGATAAGCCTCAGGGGATGACTTCCCATGCGGTAGTTGGGCGGGTACGACGTCTTTTCGGATTGCGTAAGGTCGGTCATGCCGGGACCTTGGATCCGCTTGCAACCGGTGTGCTGGTGGTGGCCCTCGGCCAGGCCACCCGCATCCTGCAGTACCTCATGGAGGAGAATAAGGTCTATCGTGCCAGCCTGATTCTTGGTAAAATTACCGACACCCAGGATTCCGAAGGTGTCGTGCTCGCTGAACATGAAACCGATCATTTGAAGAAGGAAGAAATTTACGCGGCCTGCATGGCCATGATCGGCTCTTATGAGCAGATGCCGCCCATGTACTCGGCCCTGAAAAAGGACGGTGTGCCATTATACAAACTTGCCAGACAAGGTATAGAGGTTGCGAGAAAAACCCGACCCGTAACGATTTTCGACCTGCATACGGTATCGGTCGCTCCACCTGAAATTACCTTTGAGGTGACCTGTTCCAAAGGAACCTATGTCAGAACACTTTGTCACGATATCGGGCTCAAATTGGGATGTGGAGCACACCTGACCGCCCTGCGACGCATACAAAGCGCGCCTTTCACCGAAAAAGAGGCGGTCAGTCTGGAAGATATTGAAAAAGCCTCTTCGGAAGAACGCCACAGGTTCCTTTTATCCATAGGAGAGGCATTGAGAGATTATCCTGCCGTGGGTGTTTGCGAAGAGGGTATTCAAAAACTGCGATACGGGATTCCACCTACGCTTGATATGGTTACTGAAAAAGTCACCCTCGAAGAGGGGACTCTGGCATTGCTCGTCAGCAACAAGGGCCCTTTGGCGCTGGCTCGATACGCGCCATCGCGAGAGCGCGAAGCTCGCGGGGATTTCGAACTTTTGAGAGTTTTTAATGATGCCGGAGGTTTTTAATAGCGCTTTACAGCGGCATCCAACTGTGTTATTTAGTTTACGCTTTGTATCGTTATAATAACCATTTAGGTTGAATTTAAACAGGAAAGGAGGTGGCAAGGTGCTGGCCACTGAAAAAAAGCAGGAACTCATCGATCAGTATAAACGTCATGAGGGTGATACTGGGTCCCCCGAAGTGCAGATTGCTCTGCTGTCGGAACGCATCAACTATCTGACCGAGCATTTCAGAACCCACAAGAAAGATCATCACTCCCGTCGCGGTTTGCTGAAGATTGTCGGACAGCGGAGACGTCTTCTTGATTATCTCAAAAGTAATGACGTCGAACGTTACCGTACAATCATAAAAAGCCTCGGTATCCGCAGGTAGTATAGGGCAGCACGCTTCCCGCTTGGTCGGGAGGCCTGCTGCCTGAGTTTTATTTGTATGCTGATGGAGGTTGTCCGGAGAGAACGGCCGGTCCGTGATTTTGAGCGGCCGTTCTCTCAGGCCAGTCTCCTTTAGCCGTTTTAAGAGTAAAAACTGTGCGGTGTTTTCATATTTTGTTGTACACCACACAAGAAAAGGAGTTTAATTTGGCTTATCAAAAATCCGAATGTCAGTTTAACGGGCAAACCCTTACCCTCGAAACAGGTAAAATGGCGCGCCAGGCTGACGGCGCCGTAGTCGTCACCTACGGCGGCACAAAAGTACTCTGCACCGCCGTCAGCGCCAAACAGATGCGCGAGGGTCAGAGCTTTTTTCCTCTAACCGTCAACTACCAGGAAAAGTTCTACGCCGGGGGCAAGATACCCGGGTCCTTTTTTCGCCGGGAACGCGGTGCCACCGAACGTGAAACTCTGGTCTGCCGCCTTATCGACCGTCCGCTGCGCCCGCTTTTCCCCAAAGGCTATATGTTCGAAACCCAGATCATGCCGACGGTCGTCTCGGTGGACGAACAGAACGATCCCGACACCCTCGCCATGATCGGCGCATCTGCTGCTCTTGCAGTATCCGACATCCCTTTCGACGGTCCCGTGGCCGCCGTACGCGTGGGTCGGGTCGACGGCGATCTGGTCGCCAATCCCACCATGGACCAGCGCGATAACAGCGATATGGATATCATCGTAGCCGGAAGCCGCGATGCCATCCTTATGGTGGAAGGGGAATGTCGTTTTGTCAGCGAACAGGAAATGCTCGATGCTTTGTTTTTCGCGCATGAAGCCATGCAGCCCCTGCTCGACGTTCAGCTTTCACTGGTCGAAGCGGCAGGTAAGGAAAAACGGGAGTTTTCCGTTCCGGAAATTGATCCCGCCATCGCTGCCAAGGTAGCGGAACTGGCCGAAGAAAGGTTGGCAAAGGCTGTCCAGATTCGAGCCAAGCAGGAACGTTATACGGCTATTGCCGAAATTAAGGCAGATGTCCTCGATTCTCTGGCTGATCAATTCGAAGACCAGCAGGAAAATATCAGCGAGGTTTTCGGAGACCTGCAAAAACGACTCGTGCGACAGATGGTCGTTCGCGACAAAGTGCGAATAGATGGTCGCGACAAAGAAACCATCCGCCCCATCAGCTGCGAAATCGGCCTTTTGCCCCGGGCTCATGGCAGTGCCCTGTTCACCCGTGGCGAAACTCAAGCGCTGGTTGCCGCGGCGCTCGGGACCTCCAAAGATGAACAGCGCATGGATAACGTGCAGTCGCTCGAATTTAAAAAGTTCATGTTGCACTATAACTTTCCGCCGTTTTGTGTCGGAGAGACCAGTATGCGGCTGTTCCCCGGTCGGCGTGAAATCGGTCATGGCATGCTCGCCGAGCGCTCCATCGCTCAAGTCCTTCCTGAACATGATAACTTCCCCTATACTCTGCGGGTTGTGTCCGATATTCTCGAGTCTAACGGATCTTCGTCTATGGCCAGCGTCTGCGGCGCTTCCCTTGCCTTGATGGATGCAGGTGTGCCTGTCAGTGAAGCCGTAGCCGGCATAGCCATGGGCCTTATCAAAGAAGGCGATGATGTCGTCGTCCTTTCGGATATTCTTGGCGACGAAGACCATCTCGGCGACATGGACTTCAAGGTTACCGGTACCAAGGATGGAATCACCGCTTTGCAGATGGATATCAAGATCAGCGGTGTCAGCAAGGAAATAATGGCCCAGGCCCTTGAGCAGGCCAGGGAAGGACGTATCCATATTCTCGGAAAAATGGCGGAAGCGATCGGTGAGCCTCGCAATGATCTGTCGCCTTATGCACCGCGTATTACCACGATTCAGGTTAAACCGGATCAGGTCCGGACCGTTATCGGTCCCGGCGGCAAAAACGTCCGCGGCATCATTGAAGCGACCGGTTGTGCCATCGATATCGAAGACGACGGGCGCATCAATATCGCCTCGTCCGACGGAGACGCCTGCAAAGCAGCAATCAAAATGATACGCAACCTTACCCAGGAAGCCGAAGTCGGCAAGCTGTATATGGCTACCGTAAAAAAAATCATGGAATTCGGTGCCTTCGTCGAAATTTTTCCTGGCACCGAAGGCCTGGTCCACATTTCCGAGTTGGCCAAGGAACGTGTCAAGAAAGTAACCGACATTCTGAAGGAAGGGGATAAGGTCCTGGTTAAATGCCTCGATATCGACCGGCAGGGCAAGATCAAATTGTCCCGCAAGGAAGCGCTTGGACAAACTCTTTCCGAAGAAGATTAGTCCCGGTTCATTATGGTACAAAAGACTGTTTTGTATAATGGCATCCGCGTTCTCACCGAACGTGTGCCCGGAGCCTATTCGGCCACCATCGGTCTTTGGGTCGAATGCGGATCTCGCCATGAATCTTTTGAACAGAGCGGTGTGTCCCATTTTCTGGAACACATGCTGTTTAAAGGAACAGTTCGTCGCAGCGCCCCGTCCATCGCCAGGGAAATCGACTCGGTGGGCGGGGCGCTCAACGCTTTTACCAGCAGTGAATTCAGCTGTTATTACGCTAAGGTGGCAGGACGGCATCTGCCCCTCGCGGTCGATCTGCTGTCCGACATTCTGCTGAATTCCATCATGGACCTCGATGAGTTGGAAAAGGAGCGGCGAGTTATCCTTCAAGAGATTCATATGCTTGAAGATTCGCCGGAAGAGTGCATTCACGAGATGTTTATGCGTTCATTCTGGCAGGGTCATCCGTTGGGTAAACCCATCGTCGGTTCGGTTCAGACGGTTCAGAATCTTGAGCGCCGGCAATTGTTAGACTACCTTGAACGGCATTACGGTGGCAGGAATCTTATTGTATGCGTTGCCGGAGATGTAGAACACGAAGACCTGGTCGACCAGGTTGCCGGTCTCTTCAGTCAGCATCCCGCCTGTTTCCATAACCGAATAAGCAATCCTCCCGATCCTCATTTCGCCATCGAAACAAATCATAAAGATATTGAACAGGTTCATTTCTGTCTCGGGTTGCCGGCACCGGACCAGCGCCAAGATCAGCGTTTCGCAGGAAATTTATTGAACACTATGCTCGGCGGCAGTATGAGTTCCAGATTGTTTCAGACCCTTCGGGAAGAGCGGGGCATGGCTTATTCCGTTTATAGTTATCTGACTTCCCATTCCGATGCCGGAGCATTGGTGGTATATGCCGGCACCTCGTCGGGTGAGGTGCAGCACGCTATCAACATCGTTCTAAGGGAACTGTCGCGATTTCAGCACCATGAACCCGATCCGGATGAGTTGCGGGCGGCCAAGGAACTTCTCAAAGGACGGTTTATGCTCTCCCTTGAAAGTACGGATAATCGGATGACCCGTCTTGCCAAAAACGAAATTTACTTTGGCTATGTTCAATCGCCCGATGATATTGTCAGAAAACTCCAAAAGGTTACCGGTGCAGACTTATTAAATCTGACAAAGGAATATTGGAACGACGATAAACTCAATCTGCAACTGGTCGGACCGATTTCCGGAGAAGGCTTTCCCTCGGTCGATCTGACGCTCGGCTGATTTTTCGAAATTTAAGGAATAACCTCCTTTCCCTTGCATTCCTATGAAAAACATTACAATTAAAGTTAAGAGATTACGTTCCGAAGCCGTTCTGCCGGCTTATATGAGTCAACATGCAGCAGGGATGGATCTTTTCGCCTGCCCGGATGAGGAAATGATCGTAAAACCCGGTTGTCGGGCTATCGTTCCGACAGGTATCGCAATTGCCATTCCGGTCGGTTATGAAGGGCAGGTAAGACCGCGTTCCGGGCTCGCGATTCATCGTGGTGTAACACTGGTGAATACTCCGGGCACCATAGACTCCGACTATCGCGGCGAATTGGGAATCATCATCATCAACCACGGTAATGAGGATTTCATTGTGACGGCCGGAGATCGTATAGCCCAGTTGGTCATTGCCCCCGTACAAAAGGCGATTCTTGAACAGGTCGAGCAATTGGACGCCACCGAACGCAACGACGGTGGTTTTGGACATACCGGTTTTTAACTGGATCACCAGGGAAAAGGAGCCGTCATGCTACTCACCATAAATGCCGAAACTCCTCAAAAGCGCCTTATCAATCGCGTTGTCGAATGCATCAAGCAGGGGGGGATTGTCGCTTATCCTACCGATACCATCTACGGTCTCGGCTGCGATATTTTCAATCGTAAAGGCATCAAAAGGATCTATCAGATCAAAGAGCGCACCGAGCGAAAGCCATTTTCATTTATCTGTGCCGATCTGTCCGACGTAGCCAACTACGCGCAGGTCAGTAATTTTGCATTCAAGATCATGAAACGCTACCTGCCCGGGCCTTATACGTTCATCCTCGATGCAACCCGCATCGTCCCCGACCTGCTTGTCACCAAACAGAAAACCGTCGGTATCCGCATTCCTTCCAACCCTATTGCACTGGCCATCGTGCGCGAATTGGGTCATCCCCTTGTAACCACCAGCGCCAATCTATCCGGCCAAAACCCCTGCTACGACCCGTCCCTGATCGAAGAGCAACTGGGTAAACAGATCGATATGGTCGTCGATGGCGGCATCATTCAAGGTGAGGCTTCCACAGTGATCAGTCTTATCGACGACAAGATCGAAGTGCTGCGCCAGGGGGCCGGCGATACCAGTTGGATTCATCAACTATAAACCGCGGTTCACCCCATATCCCCTTTCTCAAGTCGAATAATATATTCCCAAACTAATATCGCCGGCTCTTTCTTGAAAAAACCGGATGCTTCGGGTATAGTGCCGGCGGTTTATGTGATTTTATACCATTTACGTTCCATCAGAGGAGAATCCAATCCATGCTGGATTTCTTTAATCAGGCCACCATTTTCGGCTTGATCGGCGGCCTTGGCCTGTTTTTGTTCGGCATGAAAATTATGTCGGAAGGACTGCAGAAAATCGCCGGCGAACGCATGCGGAAGATTCTTGCAGCTCTGACCAATAATCGGTTGATAGGTACCTTTGTCGGACTGGCCGTTACCGCCATTATTCAATCGTCCAGCGCCACGACCGTCATGGTTATCGGCTTCGTGAATGCAGGCCTGATGACATTGATACAGGCTATAGGCGTCGTTCTCGGCGCCAATATCGGGACGACGATTACCGCCCAGCTTCTTGCTCTTAAAATCACCCAATTTGCCTTGCCTGCAATCGGAATCGGTACCGGGCTTAAACTTTTTTCCCGCAGTAAAAAATGGATTTACAGCGGTGAAATTCTGTTGGGCTTCGGTATCCTGTTTTTCGGACTGGCTACGATGAAGGGAGCCTTTGACCCACTGAAGGGAAGTGAGGCCTTTCAAAACTTTTTCCTTATGGTCGGAGACAGTTACGTTCTGGCTATCGCTTTGGGGGCTTTGTTGACCATCGCCGTTCAGAGCAGCAGCGCCACCATCGGAATAACCATGGCGCTTGCCAGCAGCGGCCTACTGAGCTTCGATGTCAGCGTGGCTCTGATCCTTGGCGAAAACATCGGAACGACCATAACGGCCAATCTTGCAGCCATAGGTACCAATCTCGCGGCCCGGCGTACGGCATTGGCTCACCTGCTTTTCAATTCCATCGGTGTTGTTCTCGTTATCTCGACTTTTCCGTATTTTTTGACCGCGGTCGATGCCCTGACCCCAGGGGATCCGAATTTTATCATTCACACGGCCGGCGAGGCCTCCAGTTTCGGCGCCGCAATAGGTGACCAGCCGAACATCTCCTGGCATATCGCCAATGCCCACAGTCTGTTCAACATCGTCAATACTTTGATCTTCCTGCCCTTTATTGGCCTGTTGGCAAAATTCGTCTGTCTGTTGCTTCCCGGGAAGGACGAATTTATGGAATTTCATCTCAAATATATCGACAATCGCGTACTGAATACACCGCCTATTGCTTTGGGGCAGGCGCGATCCGAAACTCGACGAATGGCCCATCTTACTCTCGAAATGTTGGATGAAACGATGGATTTTTTCCGTGATGGCAGTTTGAAACGTCTTCCTGATCTGGAAAAAAAAGAAGAAATCGTCGATCTGCTGCAAAAGGAAATAACCGATTTCCTCGTCAACCTTTCTCAAAAATCCATCACTCAGGATATGTCCCGGGATGTCGCTTCCATGATGCATATCGTTAATGATCTCGAACGGGTTGGAGATCATTGCGAAAATCTGTGGAAACTTTCCAGCCGCCTTCGAGACCTCAAACAGGCCTTATCCGGTGTCGCTACTCAGGAAATTGAAGAGCTGGCACTTAAGACGAGGGATTTCCTGGCTTTTATTGTGGATGCTCTGGACCGAAGCGATACCAGCATCAAATCCAAATCGAGTTATATGGTCGGTGTGGTGGATGAACTTGAGGAAACGTTGAAAAACAACCATATTTCCCGACTGAATACCGGAGAATGTTCGGTGCAGCAGGGACTGATCTACATCGATATGTTGCACAGCTTTTCCAAAATCGGCAGTCATGCTTTCAATGTCAGCAAGGCTGTCGTCGGAGAAAAATAAATGCATGCTGCCATCGATGTCGGTTCCAACACTATCCGGCTTGTTATCGGGCAGGTCTGCCACGATGCCGTCATGCCGATTCGCTATGTCCGGCATGTCACCCGCCTGGCCGGAAATTTCCATCCTCGTCGAGGACTTTCCCGTAACAGCATGAATAATGCCCTTGCTGCTCTTCAGGACCTGGCCGCAATCATCGAAAAGGCAGAGGTAGAGAAGGTGCGCGTGGTCGGCACCGAAGCATTGCGCCGTGCACCCAACGCCGACGAGTTTATCGCCCTGGTAAACGAGCATACCGGGCTTCGATTGCATATTATCGATGGGATGGAAGAGGCACGTTTGAGTCGCGCTGGTATGTATGCTGCCCTTGATCCGACTCCGGAGCGCTGTCTGATGTTCGACATCGGGGGAGGCAGCACGGAATTTATTTTATGTGAAAAAGAAAAAGTGCTGTTTCAGAAAAGTTATCCGCTGGGTGTTGTAGAGCTGTGCGAAAAGCATCCCCAGGAATCACAACAACACAAACGCATTTTCAGCACTCTCGATGCTGTGGCCGAAGACATGAAGCAGGCAGGCACACTCGACACGGCCTTACATTTAAAAACCGTCCTGGTCGGAACAGCCGGGACCGTAACGACCCTTGCTGCGATGAAAATGGAGATGACTGTTTATGACGGGCTGCTTGTCAATAACCAGGTTTTAAACGAAAGCGAACTGCGTATCCTATCACAGCGGCTGGCCCCTCTTTCCAGCGACCAGAGAGAGGAATTGCCCGGCGTGGAAAAGGGCAGGGGAGATCTTATTATCCCGGGGCTTCGCATTGTTCTCGGCATTTTAAAGCACTTCGATAAAAAAAATATGAAGGTCAGCGATTTTGGACTTCTGGAGGGGCTGTTGTTGGATATGGCCGCCAATTCATGATTTTCATCGACGTCCCGCACACCAGCACGGATATCTGAGCGTCGGTGGTCGGCTGACTCCTGCGGCGATTGACAATATCTCCAGGGTTCATTATATTCGCTACCGTTATTTATAAAACGGTATTTTTTTCTTGGTAGCACCTTGCCAACCATACAGAAAAGGACGCAACATGAAACGCTGCATGTTATCAGGAAACGAAGCAATCGCGCGCGGAGCCTTTGAGGCGGGCGTCAAGGTTGCTTCCGCTTATCCGGGTACTCCAAGCACGGAAATCCTTGAAAACATTACCCGATATCCTTCGGTTGATGCCTCCTGGTCTCCTAATGAAAAAGTCGCGCTGGAAGTCGGCATCGGCGCCTCATTCGGCGGCGGGCGGGCTCTTGTGGCCATGAAGCACGTCGGGGTCAATGTCGCAGCAGACCCCCTTTTCACTCTGTCATATACGGGAGTTAGAGGGGGGCTGGTACTGGTGACGGCCGATGATCCTGAGTTGCATTCCTCACAAAATGAACAGGATAACCGGAACTATGCCAAGTTCGCGAAAATGCCTATGTTCGAACCTTCGGACAGTCAGGAAGCTCTCGATTTTACGCGCCTGAGTCTGGAAGTCAGCGAGCTTTTCGACACACCCGTTTTCCTGCGATCCACAACCCGCATATCGCATTCGAAATCGGTTGTAGAACTTGGCCAGCCGGTCCCGTCACAACCGACTAAGGCGGTGGAAAAAAATCCGGCCAAATTTGTGATGTTGCCCGGGAACGCTCGCAAGCGCCATGTTGTCGTCGAGGAACGGCTGCGAAAAATGGAAGAGTGGGTCTGTCAGCAACCCTTTAATCGAATAGAAGTGGGACAAGGCAAAATCGGCGTCATAACCAGCGGCGTATCTTATCTGTACGCCAAGGAGGTGCTGCCGGATGCCGACATTCTCAAACTGGGCATGGTCTATCCTCTGCCCAAGCAGATGATCCGGGATTTTGCAAGTCGTTACGATACACTTTACGTCATTGAAGAATTGGACCCTTTTATCGAGGAACAGGTTCGGGCCATGGGGATTGCCGTACATGGCAAGGACATATTGCCCATCTGCGGCGAGCTTACCCCGGCCCGCTTAAAAAGGGCCCTTACCGGTGAAACGAATGATTCTTTCTATGTGCCGCAGGATACTTTGCCCAACCGGCCGCCGAACATGTGCCCCGGCTGTCCCCATCGCAGCGTTTTTCTTACTCTGAACCGCCTCAAGGCCTTTGTTACCGGGGATATCGGATGTTATACCCTGGGATTCATGGAACCTCTTTCGGCCATGGATACCTGCATTTGTATGGGGGCAAGTATCGGCAACGCAACAGGAATGACCAAGGTTCTCGATCCGCAAGAGGCACGGCGAGTAGTCGCGGTGATAGGAGACTCGACGTTTCTGCATACCGGCATCAACGGACTTATGGACATGGTCTATAACAAGTCCCATGCAACGGTCTTGATCCTCGACAACCGCACCACCGCCATGACCGGCCGCCAGGAAAATCCCGGGTCAGGTTATACCCTGGCAGGCGATGAAACTTATCAGATCGATCTCGAAGCCCTTTGCCGCAGTGTCGGAGTCGAGAACATCACCGTGGTCGACCCTTACGATATCGCGCATACCCGCGAAGTAATCAGGACGGAAATGGATCGCCCGGCAGTTTCGGTGGTCATTGCCCGGCGTCCCTGCATGCTTGTCAAGCACGATCCAGTCAAAAAAAAGGCGCCGCTGGCCGTCGACCCGAATAAATGCACCGGCTGCAAAGCCTGTCTCCAGCTCGGTTGTCCCGCTATCGAATGGCAACCCGAAGCCGGCGAAAGAGGAAAAGCGGTCATCAATCCCTTGTTATGCTGCGGTTGCGGACTCTGCCCGCAGATGTGTCAATTCGATGCCATTGGAGGTCGCCATGAAGGATAAAGTAACCAATATTCTTATTTCCGGCGTAGGTGGCCAGGGCATTCTCCTTGCCAGCGAAGTCCTTTCCGAAGTTTTGATGCTGGCCGGTTTCGATGTCAAAAAAAACGAGATCCATGGTATGGCACAACGTGGAGGCAGTGTCATATCGCACATTCGTTTCGGAACCAAGGTCTATTCTTCCATCATTCCGGACGGTGAAGGAGATATTCTGCTCGGCTTCGAATTGTTGGAAACCTATCGGCATCTGTCGTTGCTTCGCAAGGGAGGTCAGGTTGTGGCGAATGACCTGAAAATTCTTCCGCCGCCAGTGACTTTGGGTAAGGAACAATATCCCGAAAACATCAAGGAAAAGATCCGTTCGGCTTTTTCGGATACGCTTGTTGTGGACGGCACGCGACTAGCGTCCCAGGCTGGTAATCCCAGGACCGTCAATGTTGCGTTGTTAGGTGCGATATCCGGAGCTCTGCCCGTAGGTGCGGACTTATGGCACGACACCTTGCGTCGCATGGTGCCGGAGCGTTTTCTCGAAACAAATCTCAAGGCCTTCGATCTCGGACGCAAGGCCGCTCCGGTCAAAAGCTGAAAGGAGGGCCGTTCCCATGCTCTGGAACGAAGAGTTCGAAACCCTGCCGCGTGAAGCACTTGAATCTTTGCAACTCAAGAGATTGCAACATACGCTGGAACGTGTCTATGCCACCGTACCCTTTTATCGTCAGGCCTTTCAAAAGGCCGGTACGACGCCGGACCAAATAAAAACACTGGCCGATTTACAACGAATACCGTTTACATTGAAGCAGGACATGCGTGATAACTACCCGTATGGTCTTTTTGCGGTCCCGCTGGAACGCATCGTACGTATTCACGCATCGTCCGGTACCACCGGCAAACCGACGGTCGTCGGCTATACCAGGCGCGATATCGAAATCTGGTCCGAATTAATGGCTCGCTCTTTCGGGGCGGCAGGAGTCGGACGGGGTGACGTCATTCACAATGCCTACGGCTACGGTCTTTTTACCGGAGGGTTGGGAGCCCACTACGGTGCCGAGAAACTCGGTGCGGCAGTCATCCCCATGTCCGGGGGGAACAGCAAAAAGCAGATCATGATTATGCAGGATTTCGGTTCAACGGTCCTGACCTGCACCCCGTCCTACAGTCTCTACCTTGCTGAAATTGCGGCTGAACAAGATATCGATATAAAGAGCTTCCCGTTGCGGGTCGGGATCCTTGGCGCCGAGCCCTGGAGCGAATCGATCCGGGGAGAAATCGAAGAAAAACTCAATATCAAGGCTATCGATATCTACGGCCTGTCCGAAATTCTGGGCCCCGGGGTCGCAATCGAATGTATTGAAGAACAACACGGGCTGCATATCTGGGAGGATCATTTCATTGCCGAAATCATCAATCCGGATACAGGAGAGGTTTTACCTCCGGGAGAGCAGGGGGAACTGGTAATCACCACCATCACCAAGGAAGGCATCCCCATGATCCGCTATCGAACCCGGGATATCACACGTTTGATCGTTGAGCCCTGCCGGTGCGGGCGCACCCATCGTCGGCTGGAACGCATGAGCGGCCGGAGTGACGACATGCTCATCATTCGCGGGGTAAATGTTTTCCCGTCGCAGATCGAAAGCGTTTTGATGAGCATTGAGGGTGTGGAACCCCACTATCAGCTGATAGTCGATCGGGAAGAGAATCTGGACACCCTCGAAGTTCAAGTCGAAGTGAATGAGGGTATTTTCTCCGATGCCATAAAACCGTTGCAGGATCTGGCCGCTAGAATTCGAAAGGAGATCAAGGAGCTTCTCGGCATCACCTGCAAAGTCCGACTGGTTGAACCCAAAACCATTACCCGGTCCGAAGGTAAAGCAAAGAGGGTCATCGATAACCGTTCCAAATAGCACCGCACACCTGAAACAGGAGAGGTTGCGCATGAAGGTTCAGCAGATTTCCATCTTTATTGAAAATATCCCCGGTCGACTTGCCGAAGCGACCAAAGTGCTGGGAGATGCGGGGGTCAACATCCGTGCTCTTTCCTTGGCCGACACCTCGGACTTCGGTGTGTTGCGTTTGATCGTTGATAAAAACGATCTGGCCAAGCAGGTACTCGCCGAACACGATTTTACCGTTTCCAAGACCGATGTCGTTGCTGTCGAGGTGCCCGATCGTCCTGCAGGTTTGGCCGACATCCTTCAGGAACTCGATGCGGCCGGGATAACCGTGGAATACCTTTATGCCTTCGTTGAGCGTTTGGGCGACAACGCCGTGATTATCTTCCGCTTCGATAATGTCGATGGAGCCGTCAAGACGCTGCGTGACAAGGGTATAAAAATACTGCCTGGAGAGAGTGTCTACAATTTGTAGAAGGGTGAGGTATAAGACCCTGAACTCCTTTGATTTTTGGATTCATTTTTCGTTCAAACAATGGGTAATTTTCCCTTGACAATTCCTGGCGGATGCAGCATAATCCGCACTCGTTGATCGACGGGGCGTAGCGCAGCCTGGTAGCGCACCTGCATGGGGTGCAGGGGGTCGGAGGTTCAAATCCTCTCGCCCCGACCAACGCAAAGGAGCCGCAATTGTTATTGCGGCTCCTTTTTTATATCCGACGATCGCTAAAGTGAACGGGCTTGCCATTATATCTGTTTGCATTATATTTATTAGGAAAGCGTTTCCCGCCAAAGTGATAACTGCTGATTTCCGAAGGGAGACAAATATGGGAAAATGCAAGGTTATTCCATTCCGAAAACCTCCGGTGCCGCATAAAAAATCTTTTTGGGTGAGGGTTTTTCAGAAAATAAGACTGATCGGAAACAAAAACAGTCGACACTCAAAGGTCGTCGTTCGCGGTTTTGATCCGAAGGCCTTGCCTGCTTCCAAACATGATCGTAAAGCTTAAAAACTGACTTGCAACAACGAAGAGGTTTGCTCATTTTTTTGCACCAATCCGGAGCCTTCCGTCTGCCGAAATGATATCACCTGCCTGAATTTAACACTTAGATCGTGTGACTCATTCTGTCCTCTCTATGTAGATCCTTCCACATGTCATTTTTTTGAACCTCATGTTCGAAAATTTTCTGAAACAAGGTAAAATAGCTCAATAAATAATAATGAGTTGATAATCCATTTAAGAATTTCGGCCATGGAACATGGGGGGCTACGATAAATGGTGATTTTCCCTCCGTCAGCGATCGAAAACTGCCCAAAAAATGAGAGTATTTACATTATTTAAAGAACGATGCAAAGCTAGAGAGCTCTATCTCATAAACCTTCCTTACAATTACAACCAGGAGACGAATGATGAGGGCAGTGATTCTGAGCGATTGCTTGAATGAAGATTGTGATGAAATGGCATTGCTGAAATGCATTTATGACGGCATATCCGTTTCTCACGCAATCGAATGGATCAATATCCGGGATCTGGACATAGAGTCCTGCAAAGAATGTTTCCGCTGCGATCCCCACGGTGAATGTGTCTTGCCGGAAGACGATGCCCAGCGGGTTGGACGATTCGTCTTCGCCTCCGATATTCTAATTATCGCCCTGGAAGACTGTCCGGAAAACCCGAGCATTAAATTTAAAAGTCTTATTAAACGCATCGAAGGATTTCTCGTTTTTCGTAGCCGTCAAGGAAAGACATGTGCTTGGAGAGAGGATCGCTTCATGATTCTCATATCTCCGACAGTAAAAAGTGACGGACGCTGCAGAGCTCAGTTGGACGCGCTAGGATCTGATTTTATCACTATGAAATTCTCCAAAGGCGGATTCAACCTCGTCAAAACACTGCACCCTTTAGAAGACTCATCAGAAGGCCTCCGTTCTCTTGCATTTGAGAATGCACGCAACCTAGGTCGGTCTCTGGCAAAAATATGGGTGGCATGCTGATCTTGCAGATATGGCTCGGAGGCATGGCATCTTGCCCTAAAAACGTTATGCTTTAAAAATGACTACGCCCGCCAATAGACATTTATCTCTTACCCTTTTCGACGCGGTCATCTTCGATATGGACGGGGTCGTGACCCGCACCGCGAAAGTTCATGCCGCGGCCTGGAAGGAGATGTTCGACGATTTCCTCAAGGAGTATGCAGAACGCTCCAGCGACCATTTCGAACCCTTTTCCATTGAACATGACTATACTCGCTACGTCGATGGTAAGCCCCGCTATGACGGGGTGCGGGATTTTCTTGCATCCCGAAACATCGAAATCCCTCCGGGGGAACCTGATGACCCTCCTGACAAGGAAACAGTTTGTGGCCTGGGCAATCGAAAAAACCGACGATTCCAGCAAATGCTTTCTGAAAGGGGTGCCGAGTGTTATGAAAGTACGGTTATATTTATTCGCAAACTCAGAAAGGCCGGTATCGCGACCGGAGTGATCTCCGCCAGCAAAAATTGCCGGGAAGTACTCGAGGCGGCCGGAGTTGCCAACCTTTTCGACGTTAGGGTGGACGGTATCGATGCTGAGAGACTGGCGATTCCGGGTAAGCCGGAGCCGGATATTTTCCGTGAAGCGGTGCGCAGGTTGGGCGTTTCTCCTGGTCGGACGGTAGTTGTGGAAGATGCCCTGGCCGGGGTGGAAGCCGGTCGCCGGGGGGACTTCGGTCTTGTGATCGGCATCGACCGGGCCGATCAGGCCGCCCGGCTCGCCCGCTTTGCCGATATTGTCGTAGCCGATCTGAAGGAGCTGAGCATGGAAGAAGCGATCGAAAAAATAATCACCGACGACCTGCCGTCGGCCCTGGAAGATATTGAAGATATCGGCAAATGTATTCAGGACAGGCAGGTCGTGGTCTTTCTCGACTACGACGGCACTTTGACCCCAATCGTGGAAAGACCGGAGCTGGCCAGGCTGTCAGAGGAAATGCGCCAGGCGTTGCGCGAACTGGCCGGAAAATGCACTCTGGCGATTATCAGCGGCCGGGATCTCGCGGACGTACAAGACCTTGTGGCTATCGACGGCATCCTTTATGCCGGCAGCCACGGTTTCGACATCTCCGGACCAGAAGGTCGCATGGAATATCAGCAGGGCCGTGCCTTTCTCCCCTCTCTTGACCGGGCAGAAGAATCGCTACGGAAGCGTCTCGAAACAATCTCCGGCTGCCAGGTGGAACGCAAGCATTTCGCCATCGCCGTCCATTTTCGACGGGTGAACGAGGCCAAGGTTCCGGAAATCGAGACCGCTGTCGACGACGTACTGACCGACCATGAAGATTTGCGCAAGACGGGGGGCAAAAAGATTTTCGAACTGAGACCGGATATCGATTGGGACAAGGGCAGGGCCGTCGCCTGGATCCTCATGCAACTTGGCCTGGACGGGAAAAAGGTGCTGCCTTTCTACATCGGCGACGATCTGACCGACGAAGACGCCTTCCGCGAACTGCGGGAAAAGGGCATCGGCATTCTGGTCAGAGACGAAAACCGTCTCACCATGGCCCGGTATGCCGTCGAAAATACCGAAGAAGTCCGTCTGTTCCTGCACTCGCTGGCTCAACTTCTCACGAAAGGATCATCATGACAGGCTGGTCCCTGCTTTACGAATCCTTTGATCCTCCTGCACAAAAACTGCGTGAAGCGCTGTGCACCCTGGGCAACGGCTATTTCTGCACCCGCGGCGCGGCGCCTGAAGCGGCGGCCGACGAGGTTCATTATCCCGGGACCTATCTGGCAGGTGGCTATAATCGGCTCGAATCCGATGTTCACGGCCGGATCATCGAAAACGAAGATCTGGTCAATTTGCCCAACTGGCTGCCCCTGACTTTTCGCCACGAGGGAAGCGAGTGGTTCGACCTGCACCAGGTCGAGGTGCTCGATTTCCGGCAGGAGATGGACCTTCGGCACGGGATTCTCAAGCGGCATATCCGTTATCGGGACGATCAGGGTCGAATCACCCGGGTCGCCCAGCGCTCCTTCGTGCATCAGTCCCGCCGACACCTGGCGGGACTGGAGACTGTCCTCGAAGCGGAAAACTGGTCGGGGACTTTCAATATTCGTTCGGCCCTCGACGGAAAGGTTGTCAACGACGGGGTGGAACGATATCGGGGACTCAGCAATCATCATCTGGCCCCCCTCGAAGTCAAGCGGATCGACGAGGAAACCCTCTTTCTCAAGGTTCAGACCAATCAGTCCGAAATGCGAGTGGCCCTGGCCGCCCGCACCCGTCTGTTCCGCGACGACCGGGAACTATGCGTTAACCGCGAGACGATTCGGGAGCCATCCTTCATAGGAGAGTACCTCTCGGTGCAGGTGGAGGCCGGTCGTCCCCTGACCGTGGAAAAAATCGTGTCCCTGTTCACTTCTCGCGACGAAGCCATCTCCGAATGCGGATTGGCCGCCAGCAAGGAGATCACCCGTGCCGAAGGCTTTTCCGACCTGCTTGCGGGACATCGACGTGCCTGGGAACACCTCTGGGATCGTTTCGACGTGGAGATCGATTTCGACGGTTCCAAGGATTTGGAGCAGGACCGCACATTGCTCCGTCTCCACATCTTCCATCTGTTGCAGAGCGTATCGCTGAACACTATTGAACTCGATGTCGGAGTCCCCTCTCGAGGATGGCACGGAGAAGCATACAGGGGCCATATCTTCTGGGATGAGGTGTTTATTTTCCCCCTGCTCAACCTGCGCATGCCTGAGATTACGCGGACCCTGCTGCGTTATCGCTACCGGCGCCTCGACGAAGCGCGGAATGCCGCCCGCGATGAGGGGTTTGCCGGCGCCATGTATCCCTGGCAAAGTGGCAGCAGCGGACGTGAAGAGAGTCAGAAAATTCATTACAACCCTGCTTCGGGCCGCTGGATTCCCGACAACTCCCGTCTTCAGCGACATGTCAACGCCGCCATCGCCTACAATATCTGGCAGTATTATCAGATAACCGGCGACATGGAATTCCTCCTCTTCTACGGTGCCGAGATGCTGCTGGAAATTGCCCGCTTCTGGGCCAGCATCGCGACCTGGAATGAGGATTTGGATCGTTATGAAATTCGCGGAGTCATGGGGCCGGACGAGTATCACGATGCCTACCCTGATGCCGACCAGCCGGGGCTGAACAACAATGCGTATACCAATGTGATGGTCGTGTGGATCCTGATCTGTGCCCGCAGAGTTCTCGATATCCTGCCGGAAGAGAGACGACAGAAACTGCAGGAGTGCCTGGGGCTGGAAAAACGGGAAATCGAACGCTGGGACGATATCAGCCGCAAAATGCGCCTGATCTTTCATGACGACGGCATCATAAGCCAGTTCGAGGGATACGCCGACCTGAAGGAACTGGACTGGAAAAAATATCGTCGCCGATACGGCGAGGTCATGCGCCTTGACCGGATTCTCGAAGCAGAGAACGATACGCCCAATCGTTACAAATGTTCAAAACAGGCGGACGTGCTGATGCTTTTCTACCTCTTCTCGGCCGATGAGTTGCGGCAACTGTTCCATCGTCTGGGCTACACCTTCGAATATGAAACCATTCCCAAAAACATTAGCTATTATCTGATGCGCACCTCGCACGGATCCACACTGAGCCAGGTGGTGCATGCCTGGGTACTGTCCCGTTCGGACCGCGAAGGGGCCTGGAAACTTTTCAGCCAGGTGCTGCATGCCGATTACACCGACATTCAGGGCGGAACTACCCCGGAAGGGATTCACCTCGGCGCCATGGCGGGCAGCATCGACCTGGTACAGCGTTGTTTTGTCGGTATCGAAACCAGGGAAGACGAACTGCGCTTCAATCCTCAACTGCCCAGGGAAATATCCCGCCTGCGGCTGAAACTGCGTTATCGCGGGCAGGCTGTGGAGATTTCTCTTGACCATAAGCGACTGAAACTGGTCTGCACCGCATGCGGAGTAGAACCGATCCGAGTCGGTTTCGGGAATCGGAGGGCGGTGGAACTGTGTGGCGGGGAGAAGTACGAATGCACTCTGTAGGGCATGTATGACGGGCCTGTGCCGGATATTTAACGTGGTTCTGGGGAAGAAAATTCGCCTGGCCCGATCTGGCCAACGGGATTACAGGTTACCTGGCGTTCATCAATCTATTGCTCGCCGTTTTTAATCTGTTACCCGCTTTCCCTCTGGATGGCGGGCGCATTTTACGTTCGGTCATCTGGCGCTGGAAGGGAGATCTGCGCCATGCTACCCGCCTGGCCACCCGGATTGGTTCCGGCTTCGGGGTTCTTCTGATACTTTTCGGTATCTTAAATGCCTTTGGGGGCAACCTGCTGGGAGGCATGTGGTATTTCCTCATCGGCGTGTTTCTGAAGGCCGCAGCGAAAAATTCCTATGGTCGGCTGTTGCTTCAAGCGGCCTTTTCGGAAAAGCGCGTTGACAGCCTCATGAATATTGAGACGGATGCAATTTCTCCCCACCTTTCACTGGAAGAAGTGGTTTCAGAGCACCTGCCGCGCCAGAAAGGCAAGATCCTGCCGGTAATCGAAAATGGTCGACTGGTCGGCTGCATCACCCTCGCTCAGATCAAGAGAATCCCCGATAAAATGCGTGCTGAACACCGCGCCGGTGAACTTCTGCAATCCTGTCCGGAAAAATCTGTCATCAAACGGGAAACCGGAGTGCTTCAAGCCCTGAATCACATGAACAAAACGGGGATTAATCGCCTGTTGGTGGTCGACGGACACAAATTGGTGGGAACGCTTACTCTTTCGGATATTATCGAGGCTTTCTCAACCTGGAAAGAGCTGGAAAGCGAACCCTGATAAATCCTATAACGTATAACGGCTCCTTCGGATAAGACCGTGGGCCGTAAAATTGACTGCACCGAGAGTTCCCGATCCTATCAGGGAAAGAAATTCCGGAATCTTAGCCTGGTCGATCCCGACAATCCATGGGTAAAGATCTGGCAGGACACGTGGATGAATCCCGGCAGGGAAGGGGAGTCATGGCGCAATGTCAAAGTCCGGCCTGGAGAAATGGCCTCTCGGAGTGCTCCTGACACATTTTCCTGTCGCTCTCCCGCCAATTTCTTAGGAGCATTGCAGTTCACCTAAAGCCCTCAGAGAATCTAATCGTTATATCGAGAAGGGAAAGGTGACTCACCATCCGTTCATCTCCCGCAAAAAGACTTCACAGAAGTCCAGTTCTGCAATGGTCAACTTACGCAGCAGTTAGCGGCGGTATTTTTCGGGGAATTTGAGGAGAAAGCGAGCGGCGAGCTTGGAACGCTCTATATTGGTCAGGCTATCAACGTAGAATTGCAGCCGATCGAGACGGGCGGTAGCCTCAGCATGAGTAATAAGAGCTAGGAGGACCTAGGCCTGAAATTTGTCTTGGAATAGTCTAATCCGCACACCTCAGGCCGGTTCAGCATCTCTTGAATAGCGTCAAGCGGCAAGGGTTTACTGAAGAAAAACCCTTGGGCCAGCTCACATCCTTCATCAACCAGGAATTTCAATGACTGTTTGTCTCTACACCTTCAGAAACCACCTGCATTCCCAAGCTCTTGGCCATACGAATGATAGTCCTTACCAGTACGGCATCTTGCTGAACATGACAAACATGCTCCATGAATGAGCGGTCAATTTTTAGCTTCTCAATCCGGAATCGTTTAAGGTAGCTGAGGCTGGAATATCCGGTGCCAAAATCATCCAGACTTAAACCGACGCCAATATCCTTGAGACTCTTCATTGCATTTTCCACTGTATCGGAACTCTCAAGGAAAATGTTTTCCGTTACTTCCAATTCAAGTTGCTGTGGAGACAGGTTGTTGTCCGCAATAATTTGCCCGATGAGAGCGGCGAAATCCTCTTCGAAAAGGTGGTTGGCAGAGATATTGACTGAGACGGGCAGAGGCGGTAGGCCCATTTTGCGCCAAGCCGCTATATCCCGACAGGCGGTTTTGAGAACCCACTCTCCGAGAACAACAATGAGATTTGATTCTTCTGCCACAGCAATGAAATAGTCGGGCCCTAGCAACCCTTTCTGTGGATGCCGCCAACGTACCAGTGCCTCCATTCCCACCATACGCTGGGCGGGTAATTGGACGATAGGCTGGTAGTATAATTCCAGTTGATCGCTAAGCAGTGCCTGACGCAGTTCTTTCTCTACAGTCAAGTGATGCTGTATGCGCTCACTTATTTCCCGGCGAAAAAACTGGGCTCTGTTGCGCCCGGATTCCTTGGCATAATACATTGCGGAATCAGCATGTTCGAAAAGGATGGAAAATTGATTACCGTCTTCTGGGAAAATCGCTACTCCCATGCTGGCACTAATCAAATGGGGCACACCTTCAACGTTGAAACGGGGTTCGAAACAATCCTGAATGTTTTGGATCAGGGCGGTAACGGCATCACTTTTCGGAAGATCAGTGAACAGAATGAGAAATTCATCACCCCCGATACGGCACACGGTATCGCTGGACCGGACGGCGTTTTTTAGGCGCTTTGCAACCTCGCATAGCAATTGATCTCCCTGAGGATGTCCATGGGAATCATTTATAGCCTTGAAGCTGTCCAAATCAAGCACGCACAAGGCCAATTTGGTTTTGGTTCGCAGTGCATGCCCGGCAGCAAGTTCAAAATGTTCGGCAAACAGGAAACGGTTTGCCAACCCGGTCAACTGGTCATGATGAGCCAAATATGCGATTTTATCTTGGTCTTTTTTCTGCTGAGTGATATCCAGCGCGGTAAAGGTGACTCCTTGGGAAAAATCGTTTGGATTCAAGGCTGCGGAAGAAAGCTGTATGTCAATAAAACTGCCGTCTTTTCTTAAAAGGCGAGTTTCAACGACCCCTGTACCAAAACTTTCTATCTGGGCATACTTTGTCTCGCCGGCAACATCATAATCTTTTTGAGTGGGGTAAAGTATGCGTGCGCTTTTGCCAATGAGTTCCTCAGCGGAATACCCTATCATTTCACAAAAACGCTGATTAACCTCACAGATTACTCTTTCCCGTACCATCCCGATGCCGATCGGCGCTACACGAAAAATACTCTCAAGACGCTCATCGCTTAAACGCCGAATCGTTTCTTCCCGTTTTCGATCGGTGATGTCCAGATGAATCCCTGCCATCCAAAGCGGTTTACCGTCTTTAGTCCATGAAACTACCTTGCCACGATCCAAAATCCAAACCCAATGACCGGCTTGGTGGCGCATGCGGCATTCACACTCATAATATTCGGTTTCGCCCTGATAATGTTGTTCCAATGCCTCCATTGATGACTTTTGGTCCTCGGGGTGTAAAAACTTCTCCCATGTCTTGATGCTAACGGGGAAGAGGCCTTCCAGCGAATGCCCGATTATCTCCGCCCAGCGTTCGTTAAAACGGGTCTCGCCGGTCTGGACATTCCACTCCCATGTGCCAACACCCGTCCCCCAAACCACATTAGCCAGACGCTCCCTTTCCTCGTCGAGTTGCTGGCGGTAACGATATTCCTTGGTCTCATCGCGAAAAACAAGCACCGTTCCAATGATCTCCCCGGCCGTATCATGAATAGGTGAACAACTTCCTGCGATATGACGCTCTGTGCCATCCCGGGTAATAAGGAGGGTGTGGTTGGCAAGCTCCATAGCCCTGTCCTCTCGAAGGCAAAGCTCCACGGGATTTTCGACCTCTTTTCGGGTTTGGGCGTTTATTATGGGAAAAATTCCTTGGACGCCCCTCCCCAGGGCGTCACTGCAGTTCCAGCCGGTAAGGTTTTTTGCCGCGCGGTTGATACTGACGATCCTGCCGTGAATGTCGGCACTGATAACGCCGTCACCAATGGAACTCAGAGTTGCCGAAAGGTGTTTCTCGCTATTTCTCAGAGAAATTTCTATGTACTGCCGGGCAATTAAGGTCCGCCGAAGAAGCAGATAGAGCAGAATGGCTGTTGCAATAATAAAAAACCACCCTTTGTAGGTCTGAATATGAACCAGGCTATCGACATCATGAGTAATTAATAGGATGAGTTTGTCGGAAAAAAGAATCCATAAGAAACCCAAAAGTGCATAAATGCCGGGCAATTTTATGGACTGCATAGTTAGGCTCTGTTTATCGGCCACCGACAGCCTCCTCTAAACTCCTAAAATTAAGGAATCAATCCACGAAAAAAGGGGTTCATAGCAAGCGAAAAAAAATTGTCCGGACGATGAGCCCAGGAAAAAACTGACCTTATCCTCGCAATCCAATACAATTTTATGTGGTGGATAAAGCCGAAATTTAAGGTGTCTTGGAATCTATCCAATGACGCATACTTCGTCAAGGAAGCAATTGTCCAATGAGTTTTACTGACTTGTTGCAAATGACAAAGTTCTATAGTCGTTGGTATTTCGTAATCCCTACATTGCGAGAAAACTGAATCGACCCCGGTTTGTTAGACACTCTTTGATCCAGGCGTAAAGGCTGTGGGCATTCACCACGCCCAAACGCCGAGCCACTTCGGAAGCGGAATAGCCGCATTCCGTGACTTGCTTGACGGCTTCGATCTTGAACTCTTCGGTGTAACGTTTGCTGCTCATGAGATCCTCCTGAAGTGTGATTTTTTTATACCTCAGGAGTGTCCAATATATTGCTCCACGTTGCTTTCAGGGAGCAGATGAGGCTTAATAATCAATTTATTATGCCCCCTGCATTACGAGAAAATCCCGCCTGGCGAACCAGACGGGGTTTCTGTATTTTGGAACTCGTAGTTTGCAAGACATCAAACTCACCCCTCTGTATGCTCTGCCCCCCATTCGCACATAAGATCGAGGATGGGCTTGATGCTCCGCCCCTTGTCGGTGAGCCAGTACTCCACTTTTGGCGGTACCTGGGGATAGACCTCGCGATGAACCAGCCCGTCCCGTTCCAGCTCGCGCAACTGCTGAGTCAACATCTTGCGAGTGATGTCGGGGAACTGACGCTGCAGTTCCGAAAAACGCATGGTCTGCTGCGCGAGATGGTAAAGAATAGCCGCCTTCCACTTACCGCCAATCACTGCCAGGGTCAAATCGATACCGCACTTGTATTCCTGATCGCGAAAGACCAGCATTTTTTTCTCCTCAAGATTCCTTTGTATCATTCTTTTTCCTTCAATAGTTCCTAAAAGGTGCCTACGTACCGAAAAGGTGCGTTATTGCCTTAAATATTCGTACATGTGATCATAGCAAAAAAGGACGGGCGGAACAACCTAAGAACCTGCCCAATTACCTCAAAAGCATCTATTGCAAGGGAGAGATATTATGCGCACCCTATTCGACGAAACAAAGATTAATTCCATGACCCTCAAGAACCGCCTGATCCGCAGTGCAACCTGGGAAAACATGGCCGACCAGTCTGGCCACATGACTGAGTCGCTGTTCAAGCTCTACGAGGGATTGGCATGTGGGGGAGTCGGTCTTATCATCACGGGCTACGCATTTCCCTTGGCCGAGGAACAGCCCAACCCTGGCATGATGGGCATCTACGACGACAGTTTCATCGAAGATTACCGCCCACTGACCGAGATGGTGCATAGTCATGGCAGCCGCATCGTCATGCAGCTCGCCTACGGCGGTTCGCAAACCAATTATCGGACCGAAGATCGGAACATCTGGGGACCGTCTGAGGTCGCCGACCTGGCCTTCAAGGTGGTTCCCCATGAGATGTCCCAGGAAAATATTCAAACCCTGGTCAAAGCCTATGGCGAGGCCGCTACCCGGGCCAAGGCGGCTGGTTTCGACGGCATCCAGCTTCACAGTGCTCATGGCTACCTGCTCAACCAGTTCCTGTGCCCCTACTACAATCGCCGCACCGACGAATACGGCGGTTCAATCGAGAATCGTGCGCGCATTATCCTGGAAATTTTCAACGAAGTTCGCAGCCGGGTGGGCGCAGATTACCCGGTGTTGATCAAACTTAACGCGGAAGACTATATCGAAAAGGGCGCTACCTTTGAGGATTGTCGCTACCTCTGTCGAGAACTGGCTGCCAGCGGCATCGATGCCATCGAAGTCAGTTGTGGCACCTTTGCCTCCGGAAAACTCGGCCCCTGTCGTATGCGCATCGACGCTCCCGAAAAGGAAGCATACAACGCCGAACATGCCGCGCAACTCGCCGATGAACTTGACGTACCGATTCTGCTGGTGGGCGGCCTGCGCTCGATCGAGGTGATTAAAAATCTGCTGAAAACTACGCCAATCGATTACTTCTCCATGGCGCGACCGCTGCTGGCCGAACCGCAGCTTGTAAAGCGCTGGCAGGATGGCGATTGCCGACCGGCCCGCTGCACCTCTTGCAATGGGTGCTTCCGTCCCAATCCGGCCGGTAATCTCTGCGTGCTCAACTTTGAATCGGAATGACATACCATAAGATAGCGTCAGTCTTATCGATATCGTCAAGACAGACCCAACGGTACACGAAATCGAGTGGGTATAACTCAGATTCTGTCAATGACGATTTAGCTCTATAAAAACAAAAGAGCCCCAACAACGGAAACCTTTGTTGAAAATCTAAAAAGGAAAGGCTCCTCAAGTATGTGGGAGCCTTTTCCTTTTCAAAGCCTGGCACGGAACAACACATCGGACGCTGTCTTCGATATTCCTGGTCTGAATAAGTCGATTGTCAAAATCGAAAATGCCCCCGCAAGCTCCCCATAACAAAAACAGGCCAAAACTGGAGTTAAATATCGGCCCCCACTTGGGCACGTTGCAGACAGCAAGAAAGAGGGTCAAAACCCGTTCCCTCTGGGAACTTTCAAGGTCAAACCCCAACCCCGGCAGCGTGGGGTACTCGCTACTCTTTCAGTGGATTGCTACCATGCAGCAACTGCGGGATCTTCCACCAGTTTCCGACTGTTTCCCCACCAGCGACCAAAGCAGCGGAAGCCCTCCGGAATGGCCTTCTGGTGTTGCTTGTCGAGGTACTTGCAGAGATAGGAACCGGTGAACATTTCCCACGGAATGAAGGTGCTCGGGTGGCGGTGCCAGATCAGGTGGTCGGTGCTATTGGGATCGGCAATCGAGTGCCAGGCACGAGCAAGGAATTCGTGATTTTCAGGGGTTACTGGAATGGAAGAATAAAAATGCAGGTGAGGGCAACCACGCCTCTGAAACTCCCCAACCCACAGATACCGAACCCCCTTGAAGTCTTGCCGCACACGAGTTAAGAACAGATTGGTTTGTCGCTTGAACTCCCAGCCATCGATGGGCCACAGGTTGTGATAGGTCAGGCAAAACTGACTGATCAGATGATGACCAGCATTAGCAGCAACGAACCGGAGTCGGCCTCGGGACTTATCGGAAAAGCCCTGCAGTTCCGTGTCTTTACGATTAGGAGCGACAGGGATCCGACCATAAAAGATTCGCTTGACTCTAATGGTCTGCTGGTAAAGTTCGATGGTTTCCGGAAGTGGTTTTTGAGATATGGGAGAAGAAACAAGCGGTGATCGCTCCGCGCCAAAAGCGCTTCGCTCGGGATCGACAAACGCCGATCCCGTCACATCGTCGGCGTGGACTCGCTCTCGCAAGGGCGAAGACTCGTCCTGCCTCCGTTGCTCTGGACCGGGATCTTGGAGCCGTGCAGAGGTGGGGGCTACCATCCGTTCACCTCCCGCGAAAAGACTTCACAGAAGGCCAGTTGTGCAATGGTCAGCTTACGCAGCAGATAGCGGCGGTATTTTTCGGGGACTTTGCGGAGATAGCGAGCGGCGAGCTTGGAACGCTCGATATTGGTCAGGCTGTCAACGTAGAATTGCAGCCGATCGAGACGGGCGGTAGCCTCAGCATGGACGCGTTGACCTGGGGAAGTCATAGAAGACCTCCCCAGGCAAGATTACCCGTTGAGTCGGATAATATATATTATGTAAACCTAAAGATTCGCAACCATCGCCTGGAATACATCACCCGAGGCTTGCCAACTCGAGACGGTCACCCCACCGGTCTTTTAAGGCCTGGCGAAGCTCTCCGTACCGGTCAGCGGTCAAAAATGCAGGGTCTTCGGCAATGGAAAAAGCTTCTTGCCGTGCCTGTTCGAGAACACGACCGTCGCTCAGAAGATTGGCAACTCGAAAGTCCGGCACCCCGGCCTGTCGGGTGCCGAGGAATTCTCCGGGCCCTCTAATTTCCAAATCCGCTTCGGCAATTTTGAAACCGTCCGTCGTTGAAGCCATAACTTCAAGTCTTCGGAGTCCGTCTTCGCTGCACCTGCGGGATCTGATCATCAGGCAATAACTTTGACAAGCGCCACGTCCGACCCGTCCGCGCAGCTGATGCAATTGCGCAAGACCGAATCGCTCGGCATGTTCTATCATCATTACCGTGGCGTTCGGCACATCGATACCGACCTCAATGACGGTTGTCGAAACAAGGACATCCAAATTCCCCGACTTGAAAGAACGCATGATCGTTTCCTTTTCATCGGTGCGCATCTTGCCATGGAGCACTCCGATAGTCTTGTCGGGAAAAATCTTCGCGCTTAGATATTCAGCCCCTTCGGTAGCTGCAAGCAAGTCGCTTTTTTCCGTCTCTTCAACCAGGGGATAGACAATATAGGCCTGACGGCCTTCGTTTAATTCTCTGGAAATCTCTTCGAAGGCCTTGCGACGTTGACCCTCCAGAAGGACCTTGGTGACCACCGGGCTCCTGCCTGGTGGCAGCTGATCGATGACCGACAAGGAGAGATCACCGTATACGGTCAAGGCAAGAGTGCGGGGAATCGGAGTTGCCGTCATGACCAAGAGATCGGGATGCTTCCCCTTTTTACGCAGACATCCCCTTTGTAAAACGCCGAACCTGTGTTGTTCGTCGATAATTCCCAGGCCGAGATTGGCAAAATGGACATCCTTCTGAAGAACGGCATGCGTTCCCACAACCATATGGGCATGGCCTGTTTGGAGTTGTTCCAGAATATCCCGTCGTTCTGCCGCTGATGTAGCTCCCGACAAAAAAACCACATGCAATCCCAAAGCTTTCATCCAACCTTGAAATTGAAAAAATGTTGCTCCGCCAAGATTTCCGTAGGAGCAACCACGGCAACCTGGGTATTATTTTCGATGGCTACCAAAGCTGCCATAAGCGCCACAACCGTCTTGCCGCTGCCGACATCTCCTTGAAGAAGACGATTCATCGGATGCGGTGCCATCATATCCTTTTTGATCTCGCCAAGCACTCTGCGCTGCGCCTCCGTCAGCCTGAACGGAAGCATCCTGGCCAAATGCTTGGTATAGAGGTGCTCCACGCGAAAAG
>ERZ1673962.331-NODE-331-length-36129-cov-31.214919_pt1 | contig 36129 bp, 36 predicted proteins | sample MGYA00580188_ERZ1673962 | MGnify/ENA primary metagenome ERZ1673962 (study PRJEB41334, sample SAMN05608104) | rock metagenome | biome: terrestrial subsurface; feature: shale formation; material: shale | place: USA: Pennsylvania ... | reverse complement strand
AACCACACCACATAGGCTCTGCCTTGCCTAAATACCAAACAGGCTGCTGCAAATTTAACCTTGAAAGGTCAACAGACCCTAATGCAATTGATATAAATTATTGTCGCCTTGGGCGAAAAGAGTGAAGTAGAAAATGAATTCAATTCCTATAGAAGTTTACTTATCTGAGAATTTTGGCCTTGACGATAAGCATGCGAGTATAAAACCCATTGGTAGTGGGCATATCAATACTACCATGTTATTGAGTACACCTAAGCGGTCATTGGTTGTACAAAAGCTCAATACGGTGGTATTCCCAAAGCCACAGTTACTTGTTGATAATGCAAGATTAATAGAACGACACTTAAGCAAAAAGCAGCAAGTCGGTAAGTTCAACTTAGCAATTGTGCGGCATGTAGCAACAACTCAGCATGACTATTTAGTAAATAATAATAACGATACTTGGCGAGCCCTTGAGTTTATTGGTGGCAGTTACAGCGAAGATGTGGTTAATACTGTTAGCCAAGCGCAAACCGCGGCTAATGCATTTGGCCAATTTGCTGCGGCATTAGAGGATTTTGACGCTAACAAATTACATGCAGTTATCCCTAACTTTCATAATTTAGCCATGCGTGCAGAGGTTTTTAAGCAAGTTATTAACGCCGATCCTCATAAACGTGTAGCTCATTGTCAGGAGGAGGTTGATTTTTGTTTGTCGCAGTTCTCACTCATTGATGAGCTCAATGCATTAGCTGGAAAAGTCCCTATTCGCGTGTGTCATAACGATACTAAAATAAACAACATGCTATTTTGTTCAGATTCAAATGATGCAAAAGCGGTGATTGATTTAGACACCTGTATGCCAGGTTATTGGCTTAATGACTTTGGCGATATGGTCAGAACATTTTGCTCTGCAGAGCAAGAAGATTCAACAGCGCTTGAAAAAGTAGGTGTTCGTGAAGACATTTTTGCAGCAATTGTTAAAGGTTACGTTGAACCATTAAAGTCAGTATTAACGGCCGCAGAAAAACAAAGCTTTTGGTTAGGTGCTAAAGTAATGCCTTTTATGATTGGCTTACGCTTTTTAACCGACTATATAGACGGCGATAATTACTTTAGTGTTAAATATGAGAGACACAATTTAGATCGCGCAAAAAATCAATTTGCGTTGTACAGGGATATAGTAAGTAAGCAGCAGGTATTAAAGGCGATGTTAACTCAGATATAAGCCCAATTGGTTATATTGCTCAAAGTGTTAAAGCTAAGCTTTGAGCAATATAAAGCGAGGTTAAACGCTGAAAATACGTATAAACTTCCAACATCTCAATTTTTTACTTATTAAGCATCCGCTAGTTTTACACGAATTTTGCTTTTATCAACGGTCGTTTGATTAAGGGCTTTAATAGCGCCTTTAACTTCAATGTCGTTTGGCATTTCTACAAAAGCAAAACCTTTTGATTGGCCAGTTTCTTTATCGAGTACTAAGTTACAGGTGGTCACTTTACCGTGCGCTGTAAATAAAGTACGAAGCTCATGCTCAGTGGTAGCACGAGATAAGTTGCGAACTAATAGTTTCATAATGAACCTAATTAAGGGTATCAGCGGTAATTATCTCAAGTAACCCCGCTTTAGCCTAACTTTATTTTACATTTACTGAAAATAACGCCCATAAACAAAAAAAGCTGCTCGTTGGCAGCTTTTTGTTAATCAGCAGGCTTATTTACCAGCCGGTTGTTCAGCTGTGAATTACAACGTTCTGTTGTACTATATTTAATCTATACATTCATTTTTACATTGTTTTGGACTACTGTTCTAAGATGATGATTAAAATTAACGACTTATTACATTAATAAAATGTACTGGTTTGAATGCTGATTTTACTTAAATTATAGCTCATAGAAGTAAGTTTACTATGCCAATCAGAAAAATTCCCAAAAACTATAGAAACGTTACAGGTATTGCCGCCCACTCAAAAGCACAGGGGCAAGCTATGTTCGAGTCAACTTTGGAGCGTGATTTTTTAATGCTCTTAGAGTTTGATAAAAATGTAGATGGTTTTGAAGTTCAGCCTATTAAACTAAAGTGGTTAAATGAGCAGGGTAAAAGCCGTTCATATACGCCTGATACGTTGGTTTATTATAAGAAACAAGCACAATGTCCCACATTATTTGAAGTGAAGTATCGAAGTGACATTAAAGAAAATTGGAAAATATTAAAACCTAAATTTAAAGCCGCTATACGTTTTTGTCGTGAAAATGGTTGGAAGTTTAAATTAATAACTGAGGTGGAAATAAAAACTACTTATTTGGAATCAGTAAAGTTCTTATTGCCATTTGTTAGACGTGGTGCAGAAAATGAAGATGATATGATGATTCTTGATGACAAGCTTTCACAACTCAAAGTAACAACACCTAAAAACCTAATATCATCTATTTACAGTGACGAAATAAACCAAGCTTCACTTTTGCCAACTTTATGGTATTTAATTGGAAGCAGGCAAATTCAAATAGACTTAGCATCCAAGATAACGATGTCTAGTAAGATTTGGAAGGGGTAACTTAAAGATGGACTCATCAACATTAATTAAAATTGAACTAGGTCAAAAAGTTTCATATGAGGGGCATAACTACAGAATTGCAGAGCTTATTGATTTGTCTCAGGTAATTATTGTGAATGAAACTACAGGTGTCTCATTTACTGTTCCTATCGCTAAGTTAGATAATAAAAAACCGTCTACGCCAACGCAAGTTGAGGATCTCTTAAATATTACAGGTGAGTCTTGGAGTATTGCTAAGTCACGGCTAAAAATAATTAAACCGTTACTGGATTTACCTAGACGAAGCCGCTCAGATGTACAGCATGTCGCAGCTGATAATAATCTTCATACGAATACATTATATGGTTGGTTAAAGCATTATGAAACGTCAGGTCTATTATCGTCACTCTTGCCTAAAGTTAGGCGAGATCGCGGTTCTACTAAGTTTGATGATGAAATAGAAGAAGTTATTAAAAAAGCAATCGCTACTGAATATTTAACTAAACAAAGAAAATCACAGCGAATGGTAATTGACGAGGTTAAAAAGCTATGCCGTCAACAAGGCTTAACGCCACCTCATAACAATACTATTCGAAATAGAATAAAAGCATTACCTCTTGAGTTAGTTGCTTCGCGAAGACAAGGGCGGAAAGTTTCAGATAATACATTCCGTCCAATTAAAGGTAAGTTTCCTGGCGCAGACTGGCCGCTATCGGTCGTGCAAATTGACCACACCAAATTAGATATTATTTTAGTTGATGATCATTATCGAAAAGCAATAGGTAGGCCATGGATAACACTTGCTTTTGATGTATATAGTCGAATGATTACTGGATTTTATGTTTCTTTTGATCCTCCAAGTGCAATGACCACTGGGCTATGTTTAATTCACTCAATTCTGCCTAAAGAGCAGTGGCTAGCTAAGTACGATATTAATGGGGAGTGGCCTCTTTGGGGCCTGCCTGCAAAAATACATGTTGATAACGCTAAAGAGTTTCGCGGTAACATGCTTCAAAAAGCATGTGAGCAATATAATATTGATATTGAATGGAGGCCTGTTGCAAGGCCAAACTTTGGAGCGCATGTTGAACGTGTACTCGGAACTTTTTCAAAAGAAATTCATGCTTTACCAGGCTCTACTTTTTCTAATACGGCAGAGAAAGGAGACTATGACTCAGAATCCAAAGCATCAATGACACTAACAGAGTTCGAGCATTGGTTAGCAAATTATGTTGTTAACGTTTATCACCAAAAAATACACTCTATGATAGGCATGACACCTATCGCCCAGTATAAGCAAGGTATTTTAGGTGACGAACATAACCCTGGATGTGGTTTGCCTGCAAGAATTAAAGATGAAGAGCGCTTAAAGTTTGATTTTATGCCGTATGAACTTCGTTCAATACTCGACTATGGCGTTGTTATCGATAAAGTTCATTATTACCATGATGTTTTACGTCCTTGGATCAATGCGCCTGATGAAAATGAACCTAAAAGAAAGCGTAAGTTTATTTTTAGACGAGATCCTAGAGATATTAGTCAAATTTGGTTTTATGACCCCGAGTTACACTCTCACTTTGCTATACCATATAGAGACACTTCGCACCCAACAATAAGCATATGGGAACTTAGAGAGGCAGTTTCTAGAGCTGAGGCTCAAGGCCGAGAAACGCTCAATGAACATGCCATTTTTGAAGCTTATGAAAAAATGAGAGAAATTGAACTCGAAGCCGTTCATAAAACCAAAGCCGCACGGCGCTCAGTACAGCGAAGAAAAATACATGCACAAACTGAAAACCCAACCCGCAAAAATGATCGAATAGCAGATGTGGATTTTGATGATATTACTGAAATTGAAATAGAGCCGTTCGATGAAATGGATGACTGGTCATGAGCTATAAGCATTTAAGTGAGCAAGCCATTGAGCAATTAACGCTTGATGATGAACTACGAATTGAAAAAATTCGTTCTGATCGTTGGATTGGCTACCCTAAAGCAAAGTCTGTACTGACAAAGTTGGATGACCTAATGTCGTACCCACGAATTGAGCGAATGCCCAATATGCTGATTGTTGGTGATACCAACAATGGTAAAACAATGCTTACTAAACGATTTTTGAAACAGTACCCAGCTAAAGATAATCCTAATGGTGATGGAGTGCTTGCACCTGTATTATTAGTGCAAGCGCCTCCTGTTCCCGATGAGGGACGTTTTTATAATGCAATACTGGAGTTACTATTTGCTCCATATAGGCCAAGTGAACGAGTTGATAAAAAGCAATTTCAAGTGATCAAATTATTGCGCTACATTGGTACAAAAATGTTGGTCATAGATGAAATTCATCATATCTTGGCGGGTAATTTAAATCGACAACGTGCATTTTTGAATGTACTTAAATACCTTGGTAATGAGTTACAAATATCAATCGTTGGGGTTGGGACTAAAGACGCGTTTAGAGCGTTGCAGTCAGACCCTCAATTAGCTAACCGTTTTGAGCCAGTATTGTTACCTCGATGGGAGTTTAATCAGGATTTTTTAAGGTTACTAGTGAGTTTTGAACGTATGTTGCTATTAAGAAAGCCCTCAAATTTACATGCTAAAAGCTTAGCTATGCAACTATTCTCAATGTGTGAGGGTTATATTGGAGAGCTTTCACGATTACTTAATGATGCAGCCGTTTATGCGGTTAAAAATAATATAGAAGCAATCACACCAATAGTATTAGATAAAATAAACTGGGTAACACCCTCACAAAGAAAGCGTCAGTTAGACAAGGCAATTTAAATGCTGTCTGGAAAATTATGGCCAGCTCATCCGCACCCATTACCAGGGGAGTGTTTATCTTCATGGATTGTGCGAACTGCACATCACAATGGCCTTAAAGTACAAAGCTTTGGTCATTTTTCTTTTAATAAGCGTTATGAACTTTGGAATAGGGATATAGATAGGCTAGCGCCTGAAAGCTTGTTAGAGCAGATGTCAGTAAAAACTGGGGTAACACTTAAGGAAGCAAAGAAAACAACGCTAAGTCTATTTGAAGGGCGTTTATTTGAATCTACAAGCCTGTCAGGCCAGCTACGCTGGATAACACCGCTTAAATTATATCATCGCATTTATGCAGGTTTTGGTATGCAATATTGCCCCTTATGCTTAGCTGAAAGTACAGACGCTTATTATCGAATTGCTTGGCGAGTGGCTTTTTATACTTTTTGCCCAAAACACTTAATACTCATGGAAGATAGATGTAGACATTGTGGAGTGGCAGTTGCCTTTCACCGAATAGAGCTTGGTAAATATCACCAGTTAGACGCTCCTGATCTAGCAGTGTGTTGGAAATGCGGGCTAAGTTTAACAGACATCATTCCTACTCCTGTTAATATTTGGCACGAGAACGTACATCGAAGATGGAGATGGAAGTTAGCGGTATTGGACCGTGGTTTTGTTAACTCTGGTCAAATAAAAATTCAGAAGCTCAATTTATTGCATCAGCTATGTAGAATTATTGCCTCACACTCATTGGCTCCTGATTTACAACAATACTTGTGCGATAAAACAAATATACCATATCAACTCATTAGTGATGTAAAAATAGCATTTGAGCAGCGCTCTTTATCTGAGCGACATTATATTTTAGAGCTCGCATGGTGGTTAATCGAAAAATACCCAAGGAAGATAAATGAAGCCATTAAGTACAAAAAACTACGCTCACATTACCTCTACAAAGATATGCCGAGTCTAAGATTTAAGTAATGCTTATTATTTATGTATAATAAGTTAAGTCCTCTTATTAGAAATGAGGACTTTAGTTGGCTCGAGTCAAACGATAATATTTTTACACAATTGACAAGAAATGAATAATAACTCATTAATAAGCATATTTAACATCTGCTTTACTTGCTAATTGGCTGCGCAAATTATCTTGGTATGAAAATATATCAAAACCATTATCAAATGCTTTTGCATTGGGTCCGTATGAACTATCTAAAAGTGCTTTTATATCAATATTGTCTTTGAAGTTCTCTTGGGTAACATCATATTTTCCCCAATATTTCCCTTTCCCATCATACCCACGGTCATACTCTTGACCTTTTATTAAAATATCAGGTAACTCTTTAACTAAACTTACAATATCTTTATCTGCATTTAGCTTGTCCTCAAGATAAAATTTTTCATCTTCAGTAATATCACCAGAAACAACTAATTTATCATCACTATCAATAGAAAACCCCCAATCCTTTTGAGCTAATGATGGAGATGATATTTCTAGTTCATTCAGGAAATTTTCGTATTTAGGTCTAAGTTGACTTAACTTTTTGGGTAATTCACCAAAACTTATTGTATTAGTCATTTTATCTAAAAGTTCAGATTCAGATTTATGCGCAGTTATACTAAGGGGTCTATCATAGGTGCTCTGATTTTTTGGGATATGTTCATCTTTGTGATAAATATCATTAGCAAATTTTTGTTTTTGCTGTTTATTAATTTTTTCATTTAGGGTGTTATCAGACAATTTCCCCTCATTAATAGGGACCGTTTTATTTTTTAATTGTACTGCTGCAGTATTAGTTAAAGTATCATGAGTTATTTTCATACTTAATTCTATCTATCGTGAGAAAACAATTTATAACTAGTACCTGTATCGGCACGTAACTTAATAACTTGAGTGATTTTTACTCATTAAATAAAAAGCTAATAATGTCACCACCATTAGCTTTAAAAGTAAAAGTTATGAAGGGTTACTGCTGACTAATTTTTGATCACACAAATGCCCGAGTACAACGTATTCAACATTATTTCCTCCAATACCTAGATCTAAGTTTCCAGTGTTAGGTATTTCTAATCGCCAAACACCATAAATTAAATCTGTATTTTGAAAGTCGTAATATAAAATTACTTTAAAGCTGGGTATTTATAAGCATTGTACTATCGTATGTGAATTGAGGAAATTCGATAAGAGCCTATTATTTATAAAAATCTCTCATAGGGCATTGCTCAATGAAAGATATATGACCCGATGAGATTTGCAGCAAACGGTGAATACAGAACTTGATAGGCTCGAAACAATCAACTGAACCAGTCAGCGACATTGAACTCATAGATGCTGCTACACAAAGCTCTTGCTTCATGGTGTGCTTAATGCTACCCCCGATAATTTACTGCCTGAGTGGTGATCATAAGATATTTACTGTAGCCGTATGGATTTTCGGTCAACAAAATATATTAAGCTTTTACCTTTATTTTTAAACTTATTGAGTCACAAAAACTCTTTTCTGAAGACCAAGTGTGTTTAAATGTAATAACTGATAGGTTAGTAAAAATATTAGAAACATTTGTCCATATCCCTTTTTCACAGGCAAGTTCATTTAAAAGCTTGTTTAACCCGATATCAGATATTTGGTTACCTGATTTAACTTTTACTAAAGCGACTTTAAAACTTTCACCTTTTCTGGCTTCAAATTCTAATAAAATATAATGACTTTCTTTATACTCAATATTTGCAGTGATGACCTGCCGGCGACAGAAGGTTCTTGAGTCTAAATATGACCATTGTCTGTATCGAGCAGATTTTGTTAACGGCATATATCTAATGAGGTCATTTAATGGTCTTACATAAGCAGTGATGCCATTCTTTTTATTCAATAAAGAAATTGCAGTGGAAAACGCATTAAAGCTTGGTGGGAGCGATTTAGCGCGTAACCGTTGAGGCGCAATACTCCCTTTTCCAACATTTGAATCATTGTTAGTTTCTTTACCTGTGTTTAACGCCTCTGGTTCTTGATCATTTTGTAGGGCTGTATTGCTACTACTAATATAACGACATTGCTCTTTGGTCGGTTTATCTGGTTTTTTTCCTTCAATTGCCGCGAAGCGGTTAGTGGGTAAGGTAATGATTTCGCCGGAACGATCTTTGTTTGGCTCTTGTCTATTTTGCAGGTCTTTATTGCCATCAGATTCTTTATTTTTAGGCACAGGGAAAGCTGGCTTTTTTTCATTAGAAGGAAGCTTATTATTTGGATCAGCTTCTCTGTGATTATCATTATCCCTAGGGAAAGTTGCATTTTCAAATGGGAATGGTGCTGTACAATACTCTAAACCTAAAACTAGTGTTTTCCACCCATCCTCTGTAATCGAACGAATTCTTTTTGTTCTAGCTGTTAAATTGGTGAAGCCAATAAATGGAAAGGTAGAACTAACATAGATCCATTTATTATTAATTGAATTTTGTAAGATATCATCAAAGGGCCGGTTAGCTCCTTTAAAGGCATTATCAGAGTTTAAAATCCGCCCAATAACCCAGCCTTCTTCATCACTGATATGTTTTCGTAAATGCAAAACACAGCGTGATTCATCTTTAATAACACCGCTATTATTTACATTAATCAATGAGCTTAAGTTGTGCTTAAAAGAACCATTAAACACAGCATGTGATAGGTGAGTCGATAATGCATAGTAAAACCGTATGACTTCAATCATGGGTATTAAAATAGCAAAGGGATCACCTTTTGAGTTTTTGATTGCTATAAGCTTAGAATAAAGACCTTCCTTACCAAATTTATAAAAATTGGGTGGAACAAGATACTTACCATTAATTTTATGATTTGCATTAATGACCTGTATATTTTCTCTAATAATATTAACATTATAGAGAACTTCTTCTGTACCAGCTTTGTATGCTTGAATGTAACCGTTTTTCCATACAGAACCTATAGAAATAAAAGGTAGTTGACCAACACCAATTTCAATTGACTGTTGTTGGCCATAGTCAGTAGCATTCACAGCTGCTAACGACTTTGGTTCTTTGGAAGTTAATTCAGTATCGAGAAATGGACTAATTACAATCTGAATAAATGGCTCGGAAGGAACATTATGATTTCGGATAATTGCGCCAAAAGCGTCTACTCGCCAATAACGATTATCGGCGGGAAACTCCCTTATTTTAGGAATATTACCCGCCATTATTTATCTAGCTCCCAGTACAAAATATCGTTGTAGTACAAAGTATCATTGTTTAGTTGCTAGAAGGATTGAAATTCACATCAGCAAGGCTTATTTTACTTCTTTACCCGCTGCTTGTTGATCGGCGTGATAGCTTGAGCGTACAAACGGGCCAGAAGCCGCGTGTGTAAAGCCAATTTCATCAGCATACTCTTTTAGTGCATCAAACTCAGCAGGCGGCACGTAGCGTTTTACTGGTAAGTGATGCTTAGAGGGTTGTAGGTATTGGCCTACGGTTAGCATATCAACGTTATGCTCACGTAAATCACGCAGTACTTCTTCAATTTCGCTAATTTCTTCACCTAAACCAACCATTAACCCCGATTTAGTTTTAACCTCAGGGTGTGCTTCTTTAAAACGGCGTAATAATTCAAGTGACCACTTGTAATCAGCACCTGGACGCGCCAATTTGTACAAACGTGGTGCTGTTTCTAGGTTGTGGTTAAATACATCTGGCGGCGTTTCAATTAATATTTCCAACGCTCTGTCCATACGACCACGAAAATCAGGGACTAATATCTCAATGGTGATTTCTGGATTGTGCTTGCGAATTTCACGGATACAATCGGCAAAGTGCTGAGCGCCACCGTCACGTAAATCATCACGGTCTACCGAAGTGATCACTACGTAGCTTAGCTTCATGTCTTTAATGGTCAGTGCAAGCTTTTCAGGCTCTGCTGCATCGGGCTTTAATGGACGGCCATGTGCAACATCACAGAATGGGCAACGACGTGTACAAATAGCCCCTAAAATCATAAAGGTCGCCGTACCGTGGTTAAAACATTCTGATAAGTTAGGGCACGAGGCTTCTTCACATACAGAGTGAAGGCCATGCTTACGCATTGCTTGTTTTATGCCGTCAATCCGCTCGGTTGACTTAGGTAAGCGGATTTTAAGCCACTCTGGCTTACGGAGCATTTCGGTTTTTTCAGTTGGTAAAACTTTAACGGGGATCAACGCCATTTTTTCTGCGTCGCGTAGTTTTACACCTGGTTCCATTTTGACTGGTTTATTCATTCGTTTTCAAACCCTTCAGTATGCTTAACCTGTGTTGCATTAAGCTTTTTGATCATGTGTTTTACCAGCCCTTGACCTGCAGCTTCAAGGTTTTGAGGGCCATTTAATTCTTTAGTTTGCACCATATTCATGCCCGCATAACCACAAGGGTTGATGCGTAAAAATGGACTTAGGTCCATGTTAACATTTAATGCTAAGCCATGAAATGAGCAGCCACGACGAACTCTTAGGCCTAAAGAGGCAATTTTGCTGTCGTTCACGTAAACACCGGGTGCATCGGCTTTTGCGTATGCATCAATACCGTACTCAGCAAGGGATTCAATAATACATTCCTCAAGCCATGTTACTAGCTCTCGTACGCCAATCTTTAAACGACGTAAGTTAAATAATACATACATCATTTGCTGACCTGGGCCGTGGTAAGTTACTTGTCCGCCACGGTCCACTTTAATCACTTCAATGTCACCTGGGGCGAGCAAGTGCTCATCTTTACCGGCTTGGCCTTGGGTAAATACACTTTCGTGCTCTACCAGCCAGATTTCATCTGGGGTATTTTCATCGCGGGTGTCGGTAAAGTCTTGCATTTTTTGCCAAATCGGCATGTAACGCTGACGACCCAGTTGGCGTACGATTAGGGTGTTTTCGCTCACAACAAATCTCAACTATGGATTAAAGCATATGGCGTACGTCATCGATGTTGCTGATCACGTTGTAAATTTCTTCAATGTGTTTGCCGCTTGTTACAGTAGCTACTAGCGTTACAGACTCGTAATTACCTTTACTGCTTGGTTTTATTTTTGGCGCATAATCACCTGGAGCAATAGGTTGTAATTTAGCTAAAATTTGATCAGTTAAGTTTACATTAGCTAGACCCATAATTTTAAATGTAAATGGGCAAGGGTACTCTAAGTACTCATCAAATTTAGTGTCTTTAACAGGTTCAACCACGACGGGAACTCCTCAAACAAAAAGTGTAGGCTTTGCTAAAACGCGAAGCTTAAAACTGACAGGCTAATGGCAATCTTGAAATGATGCTATTGTTGACCCAAGCCAATGATAGTCATTCAATACGATTGGTATATATGGGGCGCATTCTAGCACTTTTCAAGCAAAAAAAAACGCCTCACAGTGGAGGCGTTCATATTACTTTACTCGCAATTACATAATCTGTAAGCGTAAGTAGTCATATATTTTACTAAAGAAGCTACCTTCTTGTATTTCTTCAAGTGTAACTAGCGGATATTGTGCAATATCTTCGCCTTCAAGCTGTAAAAATAAAGTACCTACTTTTGTGCCTTTAGCTAAAGGTGCCTCAAGGGTATCGTCTAGCTCAAAGTTTGCTTTAAGGTTTTTATGCTGACCACGAGGAATAGTAATAGGTGTATCTTCTAAAATTCCTAAAGAAACATTCTCTTTATTGCCCATCCAAACACGTTGCTCAGCAAAGCTGTCGCCGGCTTTATACGGGGTAATTGTTTCAAAAAAGCGAAAACCGTAGTTTAGTAGTTTTTTACTTTCTACCTTACGCGCGCGCTCACTTGAGGTGCCCATTACAACGGCAATTAAACGCATGTCGTTTTTTGTTGCAGAGGTGACTAAGCTGTAACCGGCATCAGATGTGTGACCCGTTTTAATACCATCTACATCTAGGCTTTCATCCCACAACAAAGAGTTGCGGTTATATTGCTTTATACCATTAAAAGTAAAAGACTTTTGTTTATATAGAGCGTATTCATCAGGCACATCTCTGATAAGTGCAGCCCCTAATGTTGCCATGTCGCGTGGCGTTGTATAATGCGCATCAGTATCAAGGCCATGACTATTAACAAAATGCGTATTAGTCATGCCTATTTTTTCGGCGTGAGCATTCATTAAATCTGCAAACGCGCTTTCGCTACCAGCAATATGCTCTGCCATAGCAACACATGCATCATTTCCTGATTGAATAATAATGCCATGGTTAAGATCATCGACACTAACTTGTTTACCGACTTCAATAAACATTTTTGATGATTCAGGGAAGTTTTTTGCCCACGCTTTTTCACTAACAGTAACCATATCGGTGGGCGCAATATTACCAGCATTAATTTCGGTACCAATTACATAACTGGTCATCATTTTAGTTAAGCTGGCCGGTGCGAGTTTGGTATCAGCCTCGCCTTGTGCAATGACTTTACCTGTGGTGAAGTCCACCAAAAAGTAACCTTTTGCATTAACTTGAGGAGGCGCTGGAATAATTTGGGCGGTGGCTGAAAATACGGCGGCAGAACAGACTAAGCCGCAAACACCAGTAAGAATTTTATGTTTAATAGATTTCATCATACTCATTAATGGTTAAAGTTAAAAATATGCGTATTCCCATTCTAAAGGGCTTACTGAGTGTAAAGCAAGAACGCGTTTTGAAATTGATTTTGTTTTAATGTTTCTAGTACTTGTTGCGCATGTTGGGCATCTTTTATTGGCCCTAAATGCAATCTATAAATAGCGTCTTTTTCAACGATATTTGTCGGTAACTTATACTGTTCTCGCAGTGTACTTGCTAACGCTTCTATGTTGGCTAAGGTACTGCCCGCGGCAACTTGAACGAAGGTTTTTCGTGCATGGGGATCGGCTAGAGTAATGGCTTCTAGCTTAACCTCTGCTGTACCATACTTATGGTATCCAAGTTTGTATGCAGCGGCATAAGAAAGGTCAATAATTCTATTATCATGAAAGGGGCCACGGTCATTAACACGAACAATAATTGATTTGCCATTAGCCGTATTTGTTACCCGCACAAAACTAGGTAAAGGCAACGTTTTATGAGCTGCGGTCATAGCGAACATGTCGTAAATTTCGCCATTAGAGGTGTGATACCCATGAAATTTACGGCCATACCACGAAGCAATGCCCGTTTCTGAATAGCCGGTTTCATCGAGCATCGGGGTATAACGTTTGCCAAGCACTTCGTAGGGGCGCGTGGTACTCGCACTTTTAATAACTTGAGTAACAATGGCATCTTGCATTTCTAATTCGGTCGGTGCACGAAGCGGCGCCGCATCATGGCGCATGCTGTAACGACTATTTGAACTGCTGCATGCACTTAAAAAGAGGCTAACGAGAATAATAATTATAAGTTGTTTGTAAAGGCGCATTATTTTAAGAGCATCCTTTTATCTGTGGCAATCGACATAATAATGCCAAATGCAGCCATCAGGGTCACCATCGAGGTACCGCCATAACTAATTAATGGTAACGGTACACCTACAACAGGCAGCAAACCCGATACCATGCCAATATTTACAAAAATATAAACAAAAAAAGTGAGTGTGAGTGAGCCGGCTAATAGTTTACCAAACGCGTCTTGTGCATTAACTGCAATAAATAATCCACGGCCAATGATGAATAAGTACAGGCTAAGTAAAACACACACACCAAATAAGCCAAACTCTTCACTCAGTACTGAAAAAATAAAGTCAGTATGTCGTTCAGGTAAAAACTCTAGCTGCGATTGCGTGCCTTGCAGCCAGCCTTTTCCTTCGATACCGCCTGAACCAATGGCAATTTTTGATTGAATAATATGATAGCCAGAACCCAGCGGATCGCTCTCAGGGTCTAAAAAGGTCAGTACCCTTTGCTTTTGATAATCGTGCATACCGTAGTGCCAAAATGGCCATGCTGCCAAAGCAACAACCGAGCTTAAAAAGCCGATTAAACGCCAGCTCAAGCCTGATAAAAACAATACAAATACACCGGAACTGGCAATCAAAATTGAGGTGCCCAAATCAGGTTGTTCTTTAATTAGTAGGGTAGGCAGCATAACAATGGCAAAGCCAATGACTAAATGTAACGGACGCGGCGGCAAATGGTGGCGCCCAATATACCAAGCAACCATCATCGGAACCGCTAGTTTCATTAGCTCTGAGGGTTGAAAGCGAGTAATGCCTAAATCTAACCAGCGTTGAGCTCCCTTAGAACTTACACCAAATAGCAGTACCCCAACCAGCATGAGTAATCCTAGGCAATACATGGGAATAACTAAGCGTTTTAAAGTCGCTGGTGGAATTTGAGCAAGTACAAACATACCTATAATGGCGCCAGCCATTCGCGTAATATGGCGAACCATCATGGCAGAGTCTTGCCCTGAGGCGCTGTATACAATGGTGATACTACCGGCCATCATCAGCAATAACGCAATAAAAAGTGGCAAATCAATATGCAGTCGCAGCCAAATAGAGCGCTTATCATGTAAAGCCGTCATGGTGCTTTGTCCCCTGAAGGTTGGATTGGGTTAGCTGCAAAATAGTAATCCATTAATTGGCGCGCAATGGGCGCACCTACTGAGCTTCCCCCACCGGTATTTTCTACCACAATAGAGACAACAATTTGTGGGTTATTAAACGGGGCAAAGCCTATATAAATGGCATTGTCGCGTTGGCGCTCTTTGAGTGCATCGGCGTCGTAACGTTCGCCCTGAGCAATACTCACCACTTGGGCAGTACCGGTTTTACCTGCAGGATCATAAGTAGCCCCTTTAAACGCACGATGTGCTGTACCGGTGGTTTTTTTTACGGTGTTATGCATGGCATCAATAGCGATGCGCCAGTTATCTTCGTTATTGAGTACAACCGGCGGTTTTTCTTCATTATTGAGCTGAGTAATTTGATCTTCTTTTTTAGCAACTTGCACTAAATGAGGAGGGTGATTTATCCCTCTGTTAACTAAAATATTAGTGGCATTCGCTATTTGAATGGGGGTGGCAGTCCAATAACCTTGGCCAATTCCTACAGAAATAGTATCTCCAGGCCACCAAGACTCTTTAAAACGGGCTTCTTTCCACTCTTTTGAGGGTAAAATAGCGGTTGTTTCTTCATGAATATCAATACCGGATAATTCACCAAAGCCAAAGCGAGCCATAAAGTTACTTATTTTTGTGATCCCCATTCGATAGGCTGCGTCATAAAAGTAGGTATCGCATGACTCTTCTATTGCTTTATAAACATCCACATGGCCATGGCCCCAACGTCGCCAATCACGCCATCTATGCTCTACGTTGGGAATTTGAAAAAAGCCGGGATCCCACATACTGGTGGTTTCTTGCACTATATTTTCTTCTAATGCCAAAATAGCCATGTGTGGTTTAACAGTAGATGCTGGTGCGTAGCGACCTTGAGTCGTGCGATTGATCAGTGGACGATCAGGGTTGAGTAAGGCTTTGTAGTCTTTACTGCTAATACCGTGCACAAATAAATTGGGATCATAACTTGGGTTTGAATACAGCGCTAAAACGCCGCCATCTTTTGCATCCATTACCACAATAGCGCCGCGCATATCTTTAAGTGCATGTTGGGCTATTTGTTGTAAACCAATATCGAGAGTAAGTACTAAGTCGTCACCCGCTTGCGGTGGATCCATACTTAAAGTGCGGATAATTCGGCCGCGGTTATTAACTTCAACTCGTTGTGAGCCAACTTGACCATGTAATAACGGCTCGTAGTACTTTTCGATACCCAGCTTACCAATATCATGCGTGGCTCGGTAGTTTGTGGCTTCATCTTGTTGTTCAAGCTTGTTTAACTCTTTTCTATTGAGCTTTGCGACATAGCCTAATGCATGGGTTAAAGTATCGCCAAAGGGGTAATATCTCGCTAGACGCGCCTCAATACTAAAGCCTGGGAACTTATGTTGGTTTACTGAAAACATCGCTACTTCGTTTTCATTTAAACGGGCTTTGAGGACTTGACTTTTAAAACGTCGAGTATGTTTTATATCATCAAGAAAATCAGCTTGTTGTTGCTCGGTTATTTCAATGATTTTGCTGATAGACTTCAAAGAGGCGGTTAAATCATCAACTTCTTCGGGGATCACCTCAAGGTTATAAACGGGCTTATTTTCGGCCAGTAAAACACCGTTGCGGTCGTAAATTAAACCGCGATTGGGGGCTATAGGTATAACTTTTATACGGTTATCATTAGAACGAGTTTGATAATCTTGATGATCATCTACCTGGATTTTATACAAGTTAGACAGCAATATTGCTACAAGGACTAATATAAAAATAAAACCCACGAATGCACGCCGAGCAAATAAATTAGCTTCTGCTGAGTGGTCGCGAATAGTGGGTCTTCGTTTTAGCATAGCAAGAAACTACTCGCGATGATAAGGATGGTTGTTATTTAAGCTCCAGCCTCTGTAGAGGCTTTCAGCAACAATAATGCGTACTAAAGGGTGTGGGAGCGTTAAATTTGATAACGACCATTTTTGCTCAGAGGCAGCAATACACTCTGGGGCTAAGCCTTCAGGTCCGCCAATTAATAAACTGACATCGCGACCATCTAGTTGCCACTTTTCCATGTTTTTTGCTAGTTGATGAGTATCCAGTGCTTTACCGGTTACTTCTAGTGTGACAATACGATTGCCTTTAGGTATGGCGGCTAAGGTTTTTTCACCTTCAATGTGCAAAATACGCTTTATATCGGCATTTTTTCCACGTTTACCAGCAGGGATCTCAATGAGTTCCAATGCCATATCTTTGGGAAAGCGGCGTTGATACTCTGCAAAACCTGTCTCTACCCATGCTGGCATTTTTGTACCAACAGCAATCATTTGTATTTTCACGACGTTACTTCCAAGCGTTGTCTAAAATAGGGAGCAATTAGCCCCAAAGCTTTTCTAGATCGTAATAGCTACGTGCTTGATCTTGCATAACGTGAACAATCACATCACCTAAATCAACGAGTGCCCATTCACCATCGCTTTGGCCTTCATACCCTAATGGCTCTTCACCAGCGTGGCGAGCTTCTTTTGCTAAGTTATCAGCAATTGACAATACATGACGTCTTGATGTGCCTGAACATACAATCATGTAATCGGTTACGTCTGAGCTGCCAGTTACGTCAAGTTGAACCACATCACGTGCTTTCATATCGTCAATTTTGTCTAGTGCAAAAGCGAGTAGTTGTTTCGAATCCAAGGTTTTGTCTCAATTTAAAATTTAATAGCGGTTATTTTAACACGCTGAGGGGTTTATACCAATCACTCTTGATAAAGCTGGTGCTGCTTAATATAGTGACTCACGGCGTCGGGTAATAGTTCACTCTTTTTAGTACTTTTTTTAAGGGCTTGACGGATCTCGCTGGATGCGGCATCCAGCTGTTCTCCCTCTAAAAAGTAAAGGTGTCCGGCATTTGTTTTGTTGAGCAGAGAAATATCGTTGGTCACAGCCTGCTGTTTGTAGTTTTTAAGTTCCCCCGGTACATGGCAGCTTTGGCCAGGGCGTTGATACACCACTATATGACAAAGGCGAGTTATTGTTTGCCATTGATACCATTTATCGAAATTGTTAAATGAGTCCATGCCAATTAAAAATAAAATAGGGGTATCGGGGTTTTCTGCTCTTAGCTCTTGCAAACTTAATAAAGAATACGACGGGCCGCTGCGTTGCAGTTCTCGTAAATCAAGCTTGAACTGCGCATAAGGTGTAATTGCGGTTTTAAGCATTGCAATACGATGCTCGGTGCTGATCCCCGGTGCCGCTTTGTGCGCAGGTATTGCACAGGGCATAAAATAGAGTGAGTGTAATTTAAAGGTCGCAACGCATTGCTGCGCCATATTAAGGTGCCCAAAATGAACAGGGTCAAAAGTGCCACCAAAAATTGCAATCATGTATTTCCCTTTACTGACGGTTACTATGGCAGGGAAGTGGAATATCGAGCGGTTGGCAAAATTTAATACAAATATGTGCTAATGCTTGATAGGGGGCAATTAATACACCTTGTTTGTAGCTTGCATCAAATAATGCCAGTTCACTGCTAATATTCTCTAGGGTATGAATATTTAGTCTGTTTATCGCTGTTTGTACCGGCGCTTGCTGATTTTTCCAAATCGCTTTTTGTTTAAACAAGGTTGCTAATGACTCACCTTGCAATAATCCCTGCTGTACACTGATTAAGGTATTTAAATCTTTATTGATGGCCCATAAGATACTCACAACCTCAGTGTTATCACTGGCAAGTTTGTTAAGTACTTTTATAGCCTGAGCGGTGTGGCCGTTTAAAAGCGCATCACTTAAATCAAAAATATCAAACTTAGCTTGGTTTAGTAGTCCTTGCATCACCAGCTGTTGCGTGATCAGAGCGTCACCGTGTATTAATGCTAGTTTTTCAAGCTCTTGGTAACACGCAAGTAAGTTGCCTTCAGTGGCATTAATTAAACTGAGTTTGGCCTCGTTTTGAATATTTAGTGACAAATGTTGGCACTGCTCATCAAGCCAACGCTTTAAGTGATTTCCGCTAAGTGGGTAACAGGGTACAAATAACCCTTGCTTATCGAGTGCTTTAAACCACGCGCCGCGCTGAACATCTTGACTGGCCTTAGCGCCTTTTACGACTAAGATCGTATCAGGGTTTTCAAGCTCTACTATTTTTTTAAAGGTGTTTGCGCCGGGTGTCCCCGGTTTTTGCTGGTTTAAGTCAAGCTCAATAATCGTACGCGCGCTAAACAACGACATACTTTGGTATTGCGCGATTATTTCTTGCCAATCAAAGCCCTGAGCTAAAGTGAATTTAATTACTTCATCAAATCCTTGTGCCTTTGCCGTGTCGCGAATGAGCTGTACACATTGCGCTTCTTGAAAAGGCTCTTCGCCAAAAACCAAATAAAAAGGCTTTAAGCCTTTTTTTAATTCACTAGGCAGCTGATTTGCATAACAACGCATTATAGTTGCGACAACTCTCTAACAATACGACGACTCGCTTGTTGGCGAATTTCGCTAATTAGCAGCTCAAGCTCTTTTGCTTTTGCTAGTGCGTTATCTGGATCGTCTTGGTAGTTACGGTATAACTCAAAGCGTTTTTCGATGGCTTTTTGTTTCGGGCGTTTTACTACATAACTTACGCTGTATGCCAGTTCGTACTCAGCTACTTGTCCGTTTTGGAACAACGATAAGGTTTGACGCTCTAGTTGTTCTTTAAATAAATAAAGCTGCGCTGATTGTTTACTTGCAGGCACTAAAGTGACATCGCTCATAGCCAATTCGCTTTGCAAATAGCTAAATAAAGCAGATTTTTGATCATCCCCCACCAGAGTTAGCTGTTTTAAATCATCGGGTAGGCTTGATGCTTTTTTAAGATGAAAGCCACAGCTCGATAACAAAAAACAGACTAGCACTAAGGCTAGTCCGTTTTTAATGGCGTTTAAAGCAGCCATATTAGTTAGCTACCACGTTAAGTAATTTACCTGGTACATAAATGACTTTGCGTATCGTTACACCATCAGTAAATTTAGTCACGTTAGACTCGGCAAATGCCAAAGCTTCTACTTGCTCTTGCGTAGCATCTGCAGCCACTGTTAGTTTTGCACGCAGCTTACCGTTTACTTGTACGATGATTAGTTTTTCATCTTCAACAAGAGCAGATTCGTCAACTTTTGGCCATGCTGCATCTAAAATATCACCTTCTTTACCTAGGTCTTGCCATAATTGATGCGATAAATGCGGTGTAATAGGTGCCAGCATAATTATTAATGCTTCCAGTGCCTCATTAGCAATGGCAACATCTTGTGTGTCACTTAATGGCGCTTTTAATAGCTTGTTTGAAAGCTCCATAATTGCGGCAATAGCGGTGTTAAAGGTTTGACGACGTTCTACATCATCGCTCACTTTTGCGATTGCTTTGTGTAGCTCACGACGTAGTACTTTTTGTGGGTTAGTAAGCGCCGATTTATCAAGTGCTTGGTAACCTACTGTTTTAACGTCTACTGCGTATTTCCAGACACGTTTTAAGAAACGATGTGCGCCTTCAACGCCTGAATCTGACCATTCAAGTGTTTGCTCTGGTGGTGCTGTAAACATCATAAATAAACGCACTGTATCTGCACCGTATTGGGCAATAACTTCTTGTGGGTCTATACCGTTGTTTTTCGACTTAGACATTTTACTCATGCCAGATGAGAATACAGGTTCACCATCATCTTTATGCCATGCTTTAGTTACACGGCCTTTATCGTCGGTTTCGGTATTTACATCACTTGGCGAAATCCATACATCGCCGCCTTTTTCATCTTTACGATAAAATGTTTCGGCAAGTACCATACCTTGACAAAGTAAGCGGTCGAATGGCTCGTCTGAATTAACTAAACCAAAGTCACGTAATAATTTGTGGAAAAAGCGCGAGTATAATAAATGTAAAATTGCGTGCTCAATACCACCAATGTATTGGTTTACTGGTAACCAGTAGTTAGCGGCTGCAGGGTCTAACATGCCTTCGTCATGGCGTGGGCTACAGTAGCGAGCGTAATACCATGATGACTCCATAAAGGTATCAAAAGTATCTGTTTCGTGAGTAGCGGGTACACCGTTTACAGTTGTTTTAGCCCAATTCGGATCGGCTTTAATTGGCGATGTAACACCATTCATTACCACATCTTCTGGTAAACGCACAGGGAGCATATCTTCAGTAGCAGCAAGCTCGTTACCGTTTTCATCGCTCAGCATTGGGATTGGAGAGCCCCAGTAACGCTGACGGCTAACACCCCAATCGCGAAGACGGAAGTTTACTTTACGCTCACCCACACCTAATGCTTCTAGTTTGTCGGCAACAGCGTTAAAGGCGTTTTCAAAATCAAGGCCATCAAATTCACCTGAGTTAACCAGTACGCCTTTTTCGGTGAATGCTTCTTTGCTTAGGTTTACTTCAAGCTCAGAACCTTCAGCAGGGGTAATAACTTGTTTAATATCTAGGCCGTAAGCGGTTGCAAATTCAAAGTCACGTTGGTCGTGCGCTGGTACTGCCATTACCGCACCTGAGCCATAATGCATTAATACAAAGTTAGCAACCCAAATTGGTAGTTGCTCGCCCGTTAATGGGTGAGTAGCGTAAAAGCCCGTTGCGATGCCTTTTTTCTCCATGGTTGCCATGTCTGCTTCAGCAACTTTAGTGTTTTTACACTCTTCAACAAACATTGCAATCGCGTCGCTATTTTTCGCCGCTTCTTGTGCAATAGGGTGGCCACCGGCAACGGCTAGGTATGTCACGCCCATAAACGTATCTGGACGAGTGGTGTATACACTAAACTTTTCGTTATTGTCGGTACGCGTAAACTCGATATCTAAGCCTTCAGAGCGACCAATCCAGTTGCGCTGCATAGTTTTAACTTGCTCAGGCCAATCTTCTAGTTTGTCTAAGTCGTCTAATAGCTCTTGAGCATAGTCGGTAATTTTAATAAACCACTGTGGAATTTCTTTTTGTTCTACTACTGCGCCTGAACGCCAACCACGACCATCAATTACTTGTTCGTTAGCTAATACTGTTTGATCCACAGGATCCCAGTTAACCGTTGACATTTTTTTGTACACTAGGCCTTTTTCGTAAAGCTTAGTGAAGAACCATTGTTCCCATTTATAATATTCTGGGTGACACGTCGCAATTTCGCGATCCCAGTCGTAGCCAAACCCTAATTGCTTAAGCTGGTTACGCATGTAATCAATATTTTCGTAAGTCCACTTTGCAGGGGCTGTTTTATTTTTAATAGCCGCGTTTTCTGCAGGTAAACCAAACGCATCCCAACCCATAGGTTGCATTACGTTTTTGCCTTGCAAGCGCTGAAAGCGAGAAACCACGTCACCAATGGTGTAGTTACGCACATGACCCATATGCAGTCGACCACTTGGGTAAGGAAACATTGAGAGGCAGTAGTACTTTTCTTTGCTCTCGTCTTCTGTGACTTTAAATACTTGGTTTTCTTCCCAGTAGCGTTGGACTTTTGACTCTATGTCTTGTGGGTTATATTGCTCTTGCATTTACGTTTCCAAACTTCTTGCATACTAATAAAAAATTGTCGATAGGATACCCCAAATAAAGCGTTATTCACAGCGCCAAAGCGGCGCTTTTTATAAATTTGCGAGTAAATTAGTTTTCAGTACAGGTTAACCTATACTTATCTATGATATAGAGTAAATCAGTAGACGTTTTCAAGGAGTATAAAATGGCAGATTACAGAACATGGCTTAGTGATTTAACCGATTGGTTAAAAGATGTGAAAGAGCATGAAGTTAAAGCCGCAGTAAAACGATTTATTGAATCTGAGCAGGCACTTAAAGATTTAGGTGAAGAAAAATACCAGCTTTATCGTAATTACTTAATGCGTGACATTTCTCACCTACAAGAAAATAATAGCTACTATAATTCGCTTGCATGGCAGGAGCTTAAAGAGTCATTGTGGTTTGAGCTTTCTCATATTGAAGACAAAACACAGCTTGAATGGCAGTCATTAAGTGAAGATTTTAAGCACAATGGTGTTTATCACGCAGGTGAATGGATAGCCATGGGCACATTAGTATGTAAGAATTGCAACCATAGTTACGATGTTTACCATGCAACGCAAATTATTCCTTGCACGCAGTGTGATGGCATCTATTTTAGCCGCCAGGCTTTACAACCCTAAATATAAGTATTGAGTGGCTGTAGGCCACTCAATATGCCCAAATCTAGCAATTAAGCTGGTAAAAAAAGAAGTTAGAATGACGAAAAAACTGCTGCCACTACCCGTATCAAATCTTGCACCGAGTATTTCATCGAGCCATGTAAACACTTGCATGAGCAATCCATACCCTGAGCAACTTACCTTTATAGGCCAACAACGTGCGCAAAGTGCATTGGACTTCTCTTTAGGAATGGACCTACCCGGTTATAATGTTTATGTAATGGGAGAGGCGGCACACGGGCGTTTTACCTTAGTAAAAGACAAATTAAAACAACACGCTAAAGAGCGCACAACACCGCATGAATGGCTGTATGTTAATAACTACGACGATCACCGTGAGCCTATTGCGTTATTTATGCATGCAGGGCAAAGCAAACAACTAGCCGATGATATTGACTCATTTATTGATGAAGTACTCGACACTTTTCCTGCTGCATTTGATAACCCAGCTTATCAGCGCAAGAAAAAATCGATAGACCGTGAGTTTAACGATGCTTACGACGGCGCCATTACCGCAGTAGAAATAGCCGCGCTTGAGCAAAGTGTGGCACTAATTGAAGAAAAAGGCGTAGTCGGCTTTGCACCGCTGATTGATGGCAAGCAACTTACCGATAATGAATTCTCTGATTTGGAAGATGATTTACGCGAGATGTTTTTTGAGCGTATAGAAAAATTAGAAGATGCCCTCATTGAAGCGCTTATTGAGTTGCCGCGCTGGAAACGTGAATCCAAAGAAAAGCACCGCAACCTTAAAAAATCTACTGCTGAGCAAGCCACTAAACCGTTATTAAAAGATTTAGAACATAAATACGCCAGCCATATTGGTGTGCTGCGTTATTTAAAAGATATACGTGTAGAAATTATTGATGCCGTGCTCGAATGGCTTGATGATGAAGGTGAAAACGAAGAAAACAAAGAAGACTTTGACCGTAAGGGTATGCTTACCGACTTTTTTGCACCTAATATTTTAGTTGAATACAAAGAAGGCGATGCAGCACCGGTTGTTTACGAGCCAAACCCAACTTTTGGTAATATTTTTGGCAAAATTGAATACGCCACATCGCAAGGGTCGTTAATTACCAGCTATCGCTCAATTCAGCCAGGTGCATTGCACCGCGCCAATGGCGGCTATTTAATTATGGATGCTGAAAAAGTAATGGCTCAACCCCAAGTGTGGGATGGGCTAAAGCTGTCGCTTAAAACCCATCAAATTAAGAATGACTTACCTTATCAAGACAGTGTCGTTGGTAGTAGCTTTACGCTTCGCCCGCAGTTAATACCGCTTGATGTAAAAATTATTTTACTTGGTTCACGTGAGCTTTATTACACCATCGGTGAATACGACGAGGAATTTGCTGAGTTATTTAGAGTACTTGCCGATTTTGATTATTACTTACCAAGTAGCGATAAGCTGCAGTATCAGTTTATTACTAAAGTCAGTGATTACTGCGAGCAAACATTAAAGTGCACGTTAAACGAAGCCGCAATGGTGCGATTACTTAAATTTAGTTATCGCCAAGCAGAGCACCATAATAAGTTATCAGCACGTTTTGCTGATGTGTTAGAGCTTGTGGCTGAGGCCAGTTTTTACGCTAAGCAAGACAAGCTTACGGTGATTGATGCACGCCATATTGACGAAGCTATACAAGGCAAGCAGTACCGTACGGGGCAAATTAGCGAAAACATGCTCAGCGATATAAAGGAAGGGCATACTTTAATAGCTACTGAAGGCCAAGCCGTAGGTAAAGTAAATGGTTTGACTGTACTGCACATTGGTGACACCTCATTTGGCACACCTGCACGTATTACTGCTACCGTTTATGCTGGCGCTGACGGCGTAATTGATGTGGAACGCGAAGCTGAGCTGGGTAAAGCAATTCACTCAAAAGGGGTAATGCTGCTTACTGGGTATTTAGGTAATAAATACGCGCAACACTTTAGCTTAACACTCAGTGCGAATATCGCTATTGAACAAAGTTATGGCTACATAGATGGTGATAGCGCCTCTCTTGCTGAACTTTGTGCGCTAATTTCGGCCATTACGAGCTTACCTATCAGTCAGTCTATTGCACTAACCGGCTCTATTAATCAGCATGGTGATGTGCAAGCAATCGGTGGTGTAAATGAAAAAATAGAAGGCTTCTTTAAACTATGTAAAATGCGTGGCTTAACGGGTGAGCAAGGCGTTATTATTCCAAAATCAAACCAAGTTAACTTGGTACTTGATGATGAAATACTGAATGCGGTTGAACTGGGTAAATTTAATATTTTCGCCGTTGAAACAGTTGACCAAGCGCTAAACTTACTAATGGACATTGACGCGGGTGACATGATTGATGAGCAGTACCCAGAAGATTCAGTGAATGGCATTGCATTAGCACGATTAAAAGACATTGCTGATATTGTTAACGGCGATAACAGCGACGATAAAGACGACTCAGAAGATGAAAAAGGGGAGTTATGATCAATATTATTTTACTGATTGTTATCGCTATTTTTTGCGTTTTGATTTTTAAAAACAGTAAAAAAGCCAAGCAGCAAGCAATCGCTAATGCGCAAATTGAAAGTGATTACTTAATTGCCAATGCAAAGGTAGAAGGCGTTCAAGAAACCGCGTCTGGCTTGCAATATAAAATAATCCATAAAGGGGATAGCGAAAATACACCTAGCCCAACGAGTATGGTGAAAGTGCATTATCACGGCACTTTAATCGACGGCACTGTATTTGACAGCTCAGTGGAGCGCAAAACTCCGATTAGCTTTGGTTTGCACCAAGTTATAAAAGGTTGGACAGAAGGCCTACAACTGATGAGCCCGGGCGATAAATTTCAGTTTTATATACCGCATCAGCTCGCCTATGGTGAAAAGCGAGTAGGGAGTATTCCTCCTGCATCATTGCTTATTTTTGAAGTGGAATTACTGGCTATTGAGTCGTAATTTTAAAGAAAAAACACTTTAAGCCTTACTTTAATCAAGTAGGGCTTTTTATTTGCTCTCTTTAGCCAATTCTACTCAAGTATTTAAAATATCAGTCGATACCTAAAATAGTGACAAATTTATTTTAGGGATAAAATAATGAAGATTTCAACCGCCTCAATTCAATATCAAGCATCTAATTATAACAATCAGTCTTTAATAGAAACCGAGCCGCAACCTAAAGATGACGAATCACAAGAAGAACCTGACTATGTTTTATCAGAGTTTTTAGATGCAAAGGTTCAAAAATACAGCGAAGATAACGCAACATTTGCTGAGCAATATCAAAATTTAGAAAAGGCATATAAATATTTCACCCAGCAAGTGGTTGCATTACAAGAGCAAGTAAATAAGCTTAAGCAGAGCACGGTACAACGCAGTTTAACCATTGATAATAGCCAATATGGGCCAGCTGAAGACGATAGTCGCTTAACTATGGATGCTGAGCATATGGGAGCTAAAAAGTATAAAACCGAGCAACAACAAGAAGAGATAAATAGATTGGAGCTGCAACTTAGTGAGGTAAAGTCTCAGCAGGCAGCAATAAAACAACAAATTATTGAGCTAGTAATCAATGAAATGAAAAGGCGAAGCGACGACTTCACTGTTTAACCTTTTAATGTACGCAGAGAAGTTAGTTTTTAAACTCAATTTTTTCTACCTCAAACCTAAATTCTCCCGCCTGCTTACCAGCAATCATAAAGCCAAGCTGCTTTATCTCTTTGAAGCTAATTGTAGGCTGTTGTTCAAGTAAACGGCCGCGATAAGTAAGCTGAAAATCTTCAGGTAAAAACTCAATATTAAGCCACTCACTTTTCGTGGTACTGAACGAATGTGTATAAGCCGCCCCATCCATGTACTCATTAGTTCTTAAACGTAATTGGTAGGTTTGACCATCGCCCTTAACACGCAGCACTATTCTTGTAATATTTTGGTTTTTTACATCCAATGGTGTTCTTATAGAAGCAAATCCACCATTGTTTGCAAGCGATACCTTGCCTGTAAACACTAAATTGCCGTCATTTTGTAAAACCTGACTATTAGAAATGCCACCCATCACCGAATCATTAACCACATACCAGCGAGCATTGGCGTTTGCCTCGGTTGTGGCAAACAGTAAGTTAAAAACGAAAAGTGATGAGAGTTGTTTGGTGGTCATGAGTAATTCCTTAAAACCATTATTAACAATAATACGTTTTGATGTAATAATTGTTCACTTAATTATTTTAATACTGGGATAAGGTAATCCTTAATTAAAATATTAGCTAAATTAAAGATGTCATAAAATATAAGGATATTAATTTATATGACTAAAAAGCGTGTGATTCTCATTATCCTAGCATTTATTGTTATGATGCTCGCGCCTGTTGGCCTATATGAGTGGTACTCTTCAATCGACCCTTCGTTTATTCCTAACCGTTTTTATGACTTTTTAAGTCATTGGATTTTAAGCTTTATTACTATTTCTTTAGTGTGTGCCTTTCTATTTCATTTAATAAAAACGCCAAATGCGAGAGAAGAGTTTAATACCCACTTTGATCAAGAAGGGGTTATCCTTAAATATTTAAGCATCATTATGATACCCATTTTGCTGTATGCGTATCTTTGGGCTGTCATTTGTGCGCCGATTCAACTATGGGCGCATTATCATTTAGGCGATTATTGGTCTGAAGAATATACCTTAGTTGAGTCTGAAGCTTGTTATAGCGATTATGAGCCGAATTGCGTTCGTTTACTCTTTGAAGATACATCTACAAACAAACAGCACACCATCAGGTGGTATTTAGATAAGCATAAGCTTTTAAAACTTAAAAATACAAAAGTGAACTTAGTTGGTGAAAAAAGTTACTTTGGCTATCTTGTTAACGAAATACAATGGTAAAAACTAAAGGGAATTAAATGGACACTAATAATTTTAATGAGAGCATAAAGGGCTTTTTTTGGGGAGTTGGGTTTGTAATAGCAATGCTTGGTGGTATTAGTGTGTTCGCCCTAACAATCGCCGCTGATGTTGACAGTGGATTCAAAACAATGGTTTCAAATAAAGCACTAGAAACCAGTGATGAATTTAATAATGACTATAAACTTACTCTTTCTGAAATATACAAAGAAAATGGTCAAGTAAGAATAGCGGCTGAATTAAAAAATATTACTGATGAGAGCATTTATACGGGAACCGTTATTGCTTCTACATTTGACGAAAGTGGCAAGTTTATTGGTAACTGTGTAAAAGCACAGACAACTTTCTAGAGCCTAACCAAATTAGCTATGTTGACATTAAATGCAATTTATTTAGATCACAAGCAAGTAAAGTTCACTCGACAAAGCTTAAAATTAAGTGGTTTTAGAGCATGTATTCGAGTTTTTTTAGAGTAATTACAGATGCCAAATAAGTTATTTAGTTGGGAGCGTGGGCGACAAAAGTCAGGCTACGACAAAATGCTACTCTGCCGTATTTTCGCTCCGTTTAAGCTTGATGCCTACTTAATTAAATTCCCACAAGGGAGTGAAATAAAACCGCATACCGATAAAGTGAGAACTGGTAAGCACTTTAGACTTAATATTGTGCTAAAACATGCGGAAGAAGGCGGTGAGTTTATTTGTGACAACCCAATTATAAATTACCACCGAGTTAAGCTGTTCAGGCCTGATATAGAACAACACCAAGTATCAAAAATAGAAAAGGGCAGTCGTTATATTTTAAGCATAGGCTGGATTAAAAAATAGATTTGCTAAGATACCACAGCAACCTTTCTCTTACTGATAGCTGACCACTAATAGCTATCAGCTATAATTTACTTCTTAAATCTAACCCCAAATCCAATCATACCCAGCAACACCATTACTCCCCACACAACCATATTGCCGTATTGGCTGTATACGCTGTCGCCTTGTATGAGCTTTATATTGGCTTTAAGTGTTGTTGCTTTAAACTGTGGCATAGTTTGGCGTGTTTGGCTTATGGGGTCGTATTCGCCACTTATACCGTTGTTGGTAACACGCACTAGTGGGCGTTGTAGTTCTAGGGCGCGCATGCGGGCAATTTGCATATGCTGGTGAGGGCCGATTGAATCACCAAACCAAGCATCATTACTCACCGTAAATAATATGTCTGAGTCGCTTTTATAATTACCCCGCACTAGATCGGCAAATACTATTTCGTAGCAAATAGCGGGCAGCAGGTTAAAGCCATTCGCACGTAAGTTATTTTGCACTTTATCACCGCGCGAGAACGATGACATGGGTAAATCAAATAACGGAGCTATGGGGCGGAGTATGTCTTCAAAGGGAACAAACTCTCCAATCGGCAGTAATTGATGCTTTTGATAGCGGTTACTATCTAAGTAACGATAGTGGCCGTGTTCATCACTTTGCTCTTTGTTACCGACCACAATTAGCGTATTGAAAATGGTTTTAGTGTCGCGTTGGTAATCGACAATACCGGTCACTAATGCAGTTTTATTGAATGAGGCGGCACTGTCTAAGCCTACTAAGTATGAATCGGCAAGGGCTTCAATTTCAGGCACTGCAGCTTCGGGCCACACAATTAAATCGGCATCCCAGTGACGGCGCGTCATATCCTGATACTTACTCATGGTGGTCCAAAACTCACTGGGGTCAAAGCGCAAGTGTTGTTTTATATTACCTTGTACAAGCAGCACAGAGAGGTCTTTATCGGAGTAATGGGTTGCCTTTGTAAAGTGTGCGCCTGTGAAGGCGAGCAAAACCACAGCAGCGATAGCAACAGGCATTTTAAATTGTTTTTGCGTTAAGCTGTACAATGCAAAGCCTATGGCAATACATAATAGTGTGAGCCCAAATTCACCAATTAAAGGAGCAAGGGCATTCAGAGGGCTATCGGTTTGTGTATAACCAATGCTTAACCAAGGAAAACCAGTTAACAGGTTGGCACGCAAATATTCACTAATAGCAAAACAAGGGAGTAATAGCGCTGCAAAACTTATAGAGCCGTTTGAAAAGCGAGTGGTTGCCCACAGCGCCAGCGCAGGAAATAACGCAAGGTAGCTACAAAGCAGTGCCATTAATGCAATTGAGGCGACCAGTGGCATACCGCCAAAGGTGGCGATAGAAACATGTACCCAACTTATACCTGCACCAAACCAGCCTAGGCCAAATATAAAGCCATATTTAGCCGCTGTTTTAGCATGTACTTTTCCATTGAGGTTTGCAGGAATACAAAAAAATAGCGAGCCTATGCTAAAAAATACAATCGGCCAAATACCAAAAGGGGCGTAGCTAAAAGTTAAAACAAGGCCCGCAACCAGTGCGAGCCATGCTTTTTTATCTTTTGCTAGTAGGGTGAGACTAGTTAGTAGTTTCTTCACTGTCGTTATCATCAGCCTTAGGAATGGTGACTTGCAGTTGCAATATACGACGATTATCAGAATTGGTTACTTTAAACTGAAATCCCTCTATATCGATGGTTTCGCCACGGCTCGGCATATGGCCAAAGGCGTGTAACACGGTACCACCAATAGTATCGGCGTCTTGCGAGCTATAACCTGATTTAAAATGCTCGTTAAAGTCATCTACAGGGGTCAGTGCCTGCACAACGTAAACATGCTTAGCCAGTTGACGAATATCTTGTTGTTCTTCTTCTTCATCGTGCTCATCTTCGATTTCGCCTACAATGATCTCAAGAATATCTTCAATGGTTACTAAACCCGATACACCGCCGTATTCATCAATTACAATCGCCATATGGTAGCGTTGCTGACGAAACTCATTAAGCAGAGTATCAACCCGTTTACTTTCAGGCACTACCATGGCAGGGCGCAAATAGTCACGTAGCGATGGTAAATGCTCATCTTTATTTAAAATGAGGGGTAATAAGTCTTTTGCGAGTAAAATCCCTTCTACATGGTCTTTATCTTCACACACTACCGGAAAACGAGAGTGGGTAGAGTCAACCATCATAGGTATGTGCTCTTCAAGCGGGCTATCAATTTCCAAAGTGACCATTTGTGAGCGCGGGATCATAATATCTCGCACTTTGAGCTCAGACACGCCAAGCACACCTTCAATCATTTCTTTGGTTTCAGGATCGATTACATCCCGCTCTTGGGCATCGGCAATTACCTCAACCAGCTCTTCTCTATTCTGGGGTTCCCCTTGCAACATCTGGGTTATACGACCCAGCCAAGTTTTGCCAGAAGAACCCTGGCTAGATTGCGAGTTATCGTCGCTCATTACGTCTAATTGCTCCGTTTATTTAAATATCGTCCCGATATGGGTCTGCTATGTTTAGTTCAGCAAGTAATTGCTTTTCTATGCTTTCCATCTCTAACGCGTCTTCACTCTTTATATGGTCAAATCCAAGTAAATGCAAGCATCCATGAATAACCATATGAGCAAAGTGGTCATGAAATGACTTTTCTTGCTCTTGTGCCTCAGCCAAAACAATGGCAGGACAAATAATTAAGTCGCCCACAAGTGGGATATCAATACCCGGTGGCGCTTCAAATTCAAATGATAATACGTTGGTCGGCTTATTTTTACCACGGTAGTCATTATTGAGCTGTTGCGACTGTGCTTCATCGCTAATGACAATGGTCAGCTCAGACTCATCTCGATATTGGCTAAGCACTTTATCGGCCCACATGGCAAACTGCTCAAGGCTGGGTAAGTTGTCAAACTCACACGCTATTTGTAAATCAAGTTCTGTTTTCACGATATTACCCTTTGGTAGCAGGTTGCTCTTGAGCGGCGAGCGCTTCTTTGGCTTGTTGTTTCTCTAATCGCTTAAGACGCTCACGTTCATCGTTGCGCTCATAGGCTTCTACAATGCGTGCAACTACAGGGTGGCGAACTACATCGTGCGATTTGAAAAAATTAAAGCTAATTTCATCAACGCCATCTAATACTTCAATAGCATGGCGAAGACCTGAGCGCGCACCCCGAGGTAAATCAACTTGGGTTATATCGCCGGTGATCACTGCTTTAGAATTAAAACCAATACGGGTTAAGAACATTTTCATTTGCTCTGTGGTGGTATTTTGGCTTTCATCTAAAATAATAAACGCATCATTGAGTGTGCGCCCACGCATATAAGCCAATGGCGCAATTTCAATGATGTTTTTTTCAATTAGTTTTTCAACACGCTCAAAGCCAAGCATTTCAAATAAGGCATCGTAAAGTGGACGTAAGTAAGGGTCTATTTTTTGGCTTAAGTCACCCGGTAAAAAGCCGAGTTTTTCACCCGCTTCAACCGCAGGGCGAGTGAGCAATATACGGCGTATTTCTTGGCGCTCTAGTGCATCAACTGCCGCTGCAACAGCAAGATAGGTTTTACCTGTACCTGCAGGGCCAATACCAAAGGTAATGTCGTGGTGCAAAATGTTAGCAACATACAAGCCTTGGTTATCGTTTCGCGGTTTAATAACGCCACGACGGGTTTTAATCATCATTTCTTTGCCATAGGCGCTACTAGAGGTGTCTTGCTCAAGCGCTTTAGACTCAGTGATGGCTAAATGGACGTTGTCAGGCTCAATTTCGCCAATTTCCCCACGTACAGGTTGAGTATCAATATAAAGGTTTTTTAAGATCTCTACCGCGCCGGCGCTACTGTGTAGTTTACCGGTTACTTTAAAAAAGTTATCACGATGAATAATTTCAACACCTAGACGGCGTTCAATTTGTTTGATGTTTTCGTCAAACGGGCCACATAATGAAGAAAGGCGTTTGTTGTCGGCAGGTTCTAAATAAATCTCTAATGTTTTTAACTGATTACTCAAAATTACTTCCTATTACAGTGCGCCAGTGTTAACTGGCGCAATGAATTTTTGCAACTAAGGTACGAAAGTAGCAACGCCAATTTCGTTAGCTGTCTCGGTTTTTTGTTCACTCGCTGCTTTGGTTAAAATAGCAGAAGGCGCAATTTCGCGGCGTAAGTTCATTTCTGATTCTGTACGAATTAAATCGCCACGTAAAGAGTTTGGTAACGCTTCGGTAATACGTACATCAACAAACTGACCGATCACTGTGTGTGGGCCAACAAAGTTAACTACACGGTTATTTTCAGTTCGGCCACGTAGTTCCATCGGGTTCTTCTTAGAAGGACCTTCAACTAAAATACGTTGCTCAGTATCAAACATTTGGCGGCTAATTTGCTGTGCCATTTGCGTAATACGGTTTTGCAATAAGTACAGGCGCTCTTTTTTCTCTTGCTCGGTTACGTCATCTGGTAAATCGGCCGCTGGCGTACCTGGGCGTGCACTGTAAATAAAGCTAAAGCTCATATCAAAACCAATATCGTTGATAAGGTTCATAGTAGCTTCAAAGTCGGCCTTGCTTTCACCTGGGAAACCTATAATGAAATCTGACGACATGCTTAGGTTAGGGCGAATTTTACGTAGCTTACGAATTGTTGATTTGTACTCAAGAGCAGTATGGCCGCGTTTCATTAAGTTTAAAACACGGTCTGAACCACTTTGGACTGGAAGGTGTAAGTGATCAACCAGCTCAGGCACATCAGCGTACGCATCAATAATGTCTGGTGTAAACTCTACAGGGTGTGAGGTGGTGTAACGAATACGGTCAATCCCGTCAATTGCAGCCACTAAACGAATTAGATCTGAGAAATAGCAAATTTCACCATCGTGTGTATCACCACGGTATGCATTTACGTTTTGACCTAATAGGTTAACTTCACGTACGCCTTGCTCGGCTAACTGTGCAACCTCTAATAATACATCATCAACAGGGCGGCTTACTTCTTCACCACGGGTGTAAGGCACAACACAGAAAGTACAATATTTAGAACACCCTTCCATAATTGATACAAACGCAGAAGGACCTTCCGCTTTAGGCTCAGGTAAGCGGTCAAATTTTTCAATCTCAGGGAATGAAATATCAACTACAGATGAACCTTTATCGCCTTGTACTTGTTTAATCATCTCAGGTAAACGGTGCAAAGTTTGTGGACCAAAAATAACATCTACAAACGGCGCACGTTGGCGAATTGAATCACCTTCTTGTGATGCAACACAGCCGCCAACACCAATTATAAGGTCTGGTTTGCCATCTTTTAATAACTTCCAACGACCTAGTTGGTGAAATACTTTTTCTTGCGCTTTTTCACGAATTGAACAGGTATTAAGTAAGATAACATCAGCATCAGCAGCTTCTTCAGTTAGCTGATAGCCGTTGGTAGCATCTAGAAGATCAGCCATTTTCTGAGAGTCGTATTCGTTCATCTGACAACCCCAGGTTTTAATATGCAGCTTTTTGCTCATTGAAATATAGCCTCGTGTTCAATTCGATAGTGGCACAAATATGTGCTAGAAACAGGTATAAGTGGCGGAATTATTAAAATTTCGCTCGACTTAAAGGACGCGTATTTTAGCTGGATACACGCTCAAAACCAAGTATAGATTTCATGTTTGTGATCTGAAATCAATATAGTATGGGTTTAATAATAGAATTAAGCGAAGCGCTCACACTGAGCAAACTAATTACGATACAATCTAAGCAGAGTAAAGTCAGAATTAAAATGATGAAAAACATGGCTAAAAATAATGTAATTGTAGTAGGGGGCGGCATGGTTGGTGCCGCTATGGCTATTAAATTAGCGCAACAAGGCAAAGCCGTACGTGTTATTGAAAAACACCCAATAGATGCACCACAGGTGCTTAACAGTGATGATGTTGATATACGTGTTTCGGCTATTAATCGCTTTTCGGAAAAATTGCTTGATCAGCTCGGTGCGATGCCATTATTGCGAGCAAATAGATTGGCTCCCTATGAACAATTAGAGACCTTTGAACGAGGTAATGATCATTTATTATTTGATTGTCATGCTATTAATACCACCCATTTAGGTCATTTAATCGAAAATAAGCTAATTCAAGCCAGTTTATGGCAGCAATTTGTGCAACATAATATTGAAATAATTAATCCTTCATCGGCTTTAACGGCAATAGAGCAAAACCCTGACAGCATTAGCTTGCACTACAACGAACAAAGCTATACTGCTGATTTAGTCATTGCAGCGGATGGTGGGCAATCACAATTACGTAGCAAAGCCAATATTGGTATAACTGGTTGGCAATATCAGCAGCATTGTATGGGCGTGTTAATAAAGCTCGATGCTCCGCAACAAGTTAAAACATGGCAGCAGTTTACACCTACAGGGCCTGTTGCGTTTTTACCTATGCAAGCACCTTATGCAAATTTAATTTGGTATGACGATGCAAATACCCTCAAAGCATTCAAAGCCCTACAACCTAGCGCATTAAAAGCTCATATTATTGAAAAGTTTCCAAAACTTGCTGGTGATTTTGAAGTACAAAGCCATGCTATATTTCCTCTGGCAAGGCAGCATGCCAATAATTATTCACAAGGCAGACTCGTTTTAGTGGGTGATGCGGCGCACACCATTAATCCTCTGGCAGGACAGGGTGTTAATTTAGGCTTTCAAGATGTAGCTGCTTTAGCTGAAGTGTTACGTACAGCTGATGATGTAGGGTGCCCGCTAATGCTTAAAGAATACGAGCGTAGTCGTCGTAACGCTAATTTGTTAATGATGAGTATGATGGATGCTTGCTACTTTGGTTTCTCAAATCAAATAGCCCCATTAAAATGGGCGCGCAGCACATTTTTAAAGTTAGCTAATAATACAGGGCCGGTAAAAAACTGGGTGCTGAAATACGCAATAAGCGGTGAGCTTAGTTAAAATACTTATAGTTATTAAAAGGCTCAAATTTGGGTCTTTTTTTATGCCCAAGAAAAAGTGGTGTAAATTATAAAGGTAAAAAAAATTAAAGATATAAATTATATAATTGGAATTGAGGATAAATCGTGAAGTGTAATCAAAGACGTGTGCAAATTGGCTGGGATACCAGGATTTGAACCTGGGAATGCCAGGATCAAAACCTGGTGCCTTACCGCTTGGCGATATCCCAACTAAGAAATTGCTGATAATTTTAATTCTTATCAAAGAATATGGTGCGGAAGGAGAGACTTGAACTCTCACATCCTAAGATACTGGAACCTAAATCCAGCGCGTCTACCAATTCCGCCACTCCCGCATACAGGATTATATTTATACTCTTAACAGAGCTTTCTTATACAACATTCTTTGGTAGAAGAAGTTGGCTGGGATACCAGGATTTGAACCTGGGAATGCCAGGATCAAAACCTGGTGC
>ERZ1673962.330-NODE-330-length-36157-cov-9.964434_pt1 | contig 36157 bp, 48 predicted proteins | sample MGYA00580188_ERZ1673962 | MGnify/ENA primary metagenome ERZ1673962 (study PRJEB41334, sample SAMN05608104) | rock metagenome | biome: terrestrial subsurface; feature: shale formation; material: shale | place: USA: Pennsylvania ... | reverse complement strand
ATGTAGCTCCAAAGCAACACCCAAAAAGACTAATACGGTGATACCTGAACACAACTGTTCAGGGGTGAGATAAATATCCAGGGTATGTGAGAAAAATGTGGGATTGGGCGGGATGCGTTGACATGGAGTGGTATGAGAATTTGAAAAGGATTTTCAGATAGCGGAAGGGCCGAGAGGGGCCGGATCAGAACAGCGTATGCTGATCCGGATCACCCTTTGCTCTGACACGTTTGATGACTTTATATATGCCCCGAACGCTCATATTGAATTTGCGGGCGAGTACGTGATGATTGCGCCCATCGAATTCACTATAGATCTCTTGGTCGCGTTTGCTGACACGGTAGTGATGATCCATCGGGATTGTGAAGTTCTGGCCACCCCAGTTTTGGGCCAGGTGATCGGCGAGCGCGCAACCTACCTGGTCAGCCACTGCGGCATCGATACCGAACTCCTGCATCATCGTGGCCGCTTGGGCATGAACATCCGCCAGCAGCTCACTGCGCCGCTCTTCCATTACAGATCCCTCGCGTGACATACAACCACCTCCTTCTGGATCAGTAGGCTGAGCAGTTGTTCTAGGGCTTTACGGTTGCGTTTCCAGCCTTTTCTGGGTCTGTAGTCGCGCTCGATATCAGCCTCGGTGATACTGAGGCGCAGCATTTCACGCTCAACACCTGCCCATAGTGACCGCTTTTCCTGCTCCACATGCAGTGCGGCAATCACCGCCTCAAAATGTTCGCGACGCTTGAGCCAGCCCACACGCTCAATGCTGAACTGGCGCTTGGCGATCGCATCCGCGTAGCTCCAGGGCAGCTGCATATCGGCCAGCTGCGCTTCAATCTTCTGCAGCATGGGAGTTGAGTCCAGGTTATTGGGTTTGCCGGGGTGACTGCCCACCTGCTGACGAAGCTGGCGCTGAACTCCCAGCCTGCCCAGGTTGCTCAGCACCATGCCACGCTCACGGGCATTCAGATTCGCTGAGCTTCGTTTCCCGGTCCAGCTTTCCAGCATGTCTCGGTAAATATCGTCATCCAATGCAAGGTCGCGCTTGGCAGCATGGATAGCTGCCAAGTCGCGTGTGCGTGTGTTTTTAGCCATCTCACACCCCATCCGGTCGTAAGTGGGTCAGTCCCAACATCCACTTGATCGTGTCATGTACGCCTTCTTCATAGGAGCCACATTCGTGGTCAGTTGTCTCGCCTTCGACATGCTCCTCAGACCAAGCAAGTACTTCCTGGATGTCATTTTCAGTGACTGGCAATCTGATGCTCATGACCTCAACGCCTCCCGCGCATTGTTGTGCTGTCGAAACCGGATAGCCGGTTCTCCGTTGGAGCGGAAACCCTTATCAAACATGCCGAAACCTTCGATTTGAACAGCGCGATTTTGTGCAACTTCGGCAACCACTGCATTCCCGACTGCCAGAATGGCATGCTGTGCTTGCAGCTCAGTCAGTCGAGCTGCAAAGGCAACGGTTTTAGCTAGATCCTGGATGGTGACAATGCCCGTGTGTTCTGTACTTTTTGTCATCAGTCTTCCTCAGCATCATGCTTATTGATCAGCTTTTTGATCTTTTCAATTGCAACCAGGCAGTCATGCTCCAGTTCGTGTGAGGCCAATGCGTCCAAGGCAATATCCGAGACCTGGTCCAGCTTTTCTTCGGCAGCATCAAGCTGTTCAAACACATCATCAATGGAGGCTGACACTATCCGTCCAGTCAGCAATTCAGAACCAAAATTGATGGTTGGATAGTCCACTTCATCTGACAGCTCGATACCTATCGTCATGTATTTCGGCATGGTCACCACCTCACACTGACGCCAGATCAAGCGCGATCGGCTTGTACTGATCCGACTTCCCGATGCGTTCATACACCCGCACATAGACAGCTGTACCGCAGTTCTTCATGGCATCGCGCAGCGCCTGCATGGCGTTCTTCCATTCGTCGTCATCGATCTGCAGGCGCATCAGATCCAGGATCTTGCCGGTGCGGATTTCGCCCTGGGTGTTGGTACGGAAAGCCTGCTCCACCACCGCCTGAAGGTGCGGGTCCGCATTGCTGCTCCAGCGCTTCAGGCAGTTGTCGATCAGCGCCTTACCGGCCTCGATCTCTTCGGTGAAGGCGATTACCTCTCGGAAAGCACGCACCACCTTGTATTTGCCGTTGTAGCTGGTCAGGGAAACGTTGCCTTTCTTGCCACCCAGCTTGGCGCCGTAACGCTCACCAGCGATGGTGATCAGGTCTTCGATGTCCTCCAGCGCCTTCTGTTTGAACGCTTTCAGGCTCTCATGCAGGGCGATGGCCGCCGGGGCCAGGTCGTTCACCAGCTGGTCACGCAGTTGATCCTGCTCGGATACCTGGCCAGCCGGTACCAGGTGCCCCATGGCGTTCTGCATGTACCCATCAGGAATAGTTTCAGGAATAGTTTGCTGTGCCTGACTCATGCTGCGGCTCCTTTCGATTCGGGAATAGTCCAGCCGACCAGCTCACGCCAGTCGCCGGTATGGCTTTCAACGATGTTGATCAGAACGGCGCGGGTTGTCCGGCCGTTATCAAAGCGCTCCAGGCTGGCATTCAGGCGATCCTCACTAACAACTAGGGCTTGCTGAAGCGCAGTGGTGTCCCATGGGTAGTCTCGGGCCAGAAAGGTCAGCTGTTGCGCCTGGCGCGTTGCGGGTAAATTGATGATGTAATAGCTCACGCATGTACCTCCCAGCTGATCTGGCAGTCGGCCAGAAGCGCTACCTTCTCGACACTGCGGCGGCCATTCACGATAGAGCGCCGGGTCCAGGCTGATTCGAGATGCTGGCAGCCATAACCAGGCATAATGCGGATGCACGGGCGCTCACCAATTTTATCGATGCTCACCACTGTCAGATTCAGCGCTTTCAGCTGATTAACAGCCAGTTGAGTTTTGGCCAGCTGCTCAGTAATCAGCTGGTTTTGCAGATCCTTCTTATTTGACATGTCACACCCCCTTCACGAGGTCAGCGGTCAGTTTCGGGATGCCGAGCTGGGCCGCTTCATTCAGGGCAGCCGTCACGACGTTATGCACGGCCAGGGGGTACAGCGCGGAGAACCCCTGTCCGGTAAGTTTGTTGCGCAGCGCCTCAATGGCGTTGGCGTCCATGATCTGGGCAAGGTCAACACCTGCCAGCTTGAAGCGATGCTGTAGATAGCCTTCCAGGTGAGTATCCAGTGGGCGCAGGGTCACGACTTCGCAACGCTGCACGATCTCGCGCACACGCGGGTTGCGTTCGTCCAGGCGGCGGCCCAGCTCAGTCTGGCCGATCAGGATGATGGAGAGCAGTTTGTTGAAGCCGTCTTCCAGCTCGTAGAAGCGTTTCAGGTGCTTGAGGGTGGCGATCGGCATACCGTGAGCCTCCTCAATGATCAGCACATGGCGGTTGCCGGCGCGGAAGCTTTCCAGCAGAGCCTCATGGCACTGGCGGAAGCGCGCTTCAGAGCTGGCCTTGATCTTTTCACCTGGAGCTACCGAGCGCATGATGGACTCTGCAATGTGGCCAGCTTTCAGCGTTTTGCCACGCTCGTCGGACTCCTCCATGCCAAGCACGTAAGGCTCAATCAGGATGATCGGGTCATGCTCATTGGCTGCCCAAGTGGCCAAGTCCTTGCGCAGGGTCGACTTACCGGCACCCGACTCACCCACGATCGCCATGAAGGTGCCAAACTTGGCCCCGACACGCATGGACTCACGCACATAGCGGATATCGTGCGTCAGATAGACCTCTTCAGCGGCGCGCACCTCGGCAAACGGGTCACGGAACAACCCGAAAATGCGCTTGGTATCTGGTTTCAGGGTCTGTTTGCGTAGTAGCATCATGCTCTCCAAGTTATGCTCTTGCTCAGCGTTTGGGTTATGGCTTGGGGCCGTCCTCTGGGTTGGAGCCAGAGGGCGGTTTTCAAACTCGAACAGCCCTTTTTCCTGATAAGGCTGCAGGCCATTGGCACGCAGGATGTCGATGATTTCGGCCTGAAAATCCTCAACGGTTCGTGACTTGGGCCACTTGTTGTAGCGCACCAGCTGCGTAATCGTTGCTGGAGACAGGTGTACCTGACGGGCCAGGTCAGACTTGGAAAAGTCCAACGAACTCAGCACTCGATCGAGTCGCATTGACATCATTCACCTCCAACCGCTCTGAGCGCTGTCGGTTTGGATCGGCGCATGGCGGCTTCAATGCCGGGCAGGTCATCCTCAGTGATACCCTCTGGATAACGCTGAACCAGCCAGTTGTAGTGTTCGCCCGTCCATTCATCCCCCAGGCGATCGCGCAGGCGGCGGGCGGCTTCGACATGGTTCAGGCGCAGCGCCTGAACGGTTGGGGCCTGCACATCAAGCTCAGTACCACGCTTGGGCAGGTAATCGGGCAGCTGGGTATCAGTAATCGGTTTCATCGGGTCCAGCTGACCAGCAAAAGGTGTAGCGCCACGCTTGCGCTTCTCGGCGGCCTCGGCATCGCTCCCGGCGCCCATGGAGAAGCGTTCTACCTCTTTGCGATTGGTTTCCAGCGCGGTATCGGCATGGCTGCGGAAGGTCTCGCCGATCACGGGTGCATCCATCGGGAAGCCGTATTCGTTGAGTTCCTGTGCCTGTACCAGCTGCACAATCTCGCGGCCGTCCTCGTTTTTGTAGAGCACGCCAGCCACATCCTCGTGCCAGGGGTTACGCATTACCTCCAGCTGCATGCCCACCTGAACGCCGGGAATACCGGCGACGGAATACGCTCGGCCACGGAAACTCACCTCCAGCTGTACCGACACCCTACGCACCTCTGGCTTACTCATGGCTACGGCGCGAATCACCTGGGCATCAGGTGCAATGATCAGCTGGTCGGCTCGGATCGTCTGCCACACGGCATAGCGGGTTTTGCCGGTACGGCTGTGCGTTTTGGTACCGTTAAACCAGGTCATCCACTGCTCGACGGCGGCATTCAACTCATCCAGGCTGGTGGGCGGATGCGCCAGAAACTTCAGCCGATGCTCGAACGAGCGCTCGACGATATCGTTGGCCTTTTCCACCTGGCCCTTGGCCCAGGGCTGTCCCGGTACGTTCACCTGCAGGTGCATACCCAGCGCCCGGCAGGCGTTGCGAAACACCGCACCGGTGTTGGCGCTGCCGGGGTCGACCATCACCACCTGGGGGATGCCGTGGAACGGGTCACCATCGCGCTTGATCGCGGCGCGGATAAAGGCGGTCAGCAGGTTGACGCCGCTCTCGGCGCCCAGAACGTAGTGCACAAAGATCACGCCACTGGTGTGGTCGGTGATGACGTAACGCCAGACCCGCTCCTTCTCGATACGGCGGATATTGCCCGGTTTGTTCTTGTAGAACTTGGCTTCGTCCATCACCTGCAGAGCTTCACCGGCCTTGGTGGGCAGGTAATAGAGCACGCACAGCGACGGGTCGATTTGCCATACATGGTTCGGATGCTTGCTGGCCAGCACTTGTTTAGGGCTGGGGCGGCGCAGCTGCTCCGGGTGCAGGTTGTACTGGTACAGGGCACGGTTGATGGCCGACAGCGATAGCGGGCAGAACTCGCCGGTCTCATCATCCACCCGGCCAGCCTCGATCTCACCGTTGGCCCGCAGTACCTCCACCGCATCCTCCAGGGAGGACAGGCGCTTACCATTCTTGCGGCGGCTGTCCATCATGTAGGCCGAGATCGCCTTGGCATCATCACGTGATAAGGCGCTCTGTCCCGCGTCTTCACGGCGTTTACGGGTACTGGGCCGGATCTCCGACAGCTTGCGTAACAACGTGTGGATACTCACACCCAGTTGCTCGGCAGCAGAGGCGTAGATCTCCGTCTTGCCGCCATGACCGGCCTGTTCGGCACGTTGTGCCACGTCGAGCAGGAACTGCCCCTGTGCCAAGGTGTTCATTGCACTGTCCTCTCCGCATCAATGACCTGACCGTCCCACTGTTCGCCATCCAGATCCGGGTCAGTTGATTGCTGCCAGGTCACCATGCCCAGCTGCTCACGCAGGTACTCGGTGGCTTCACTCAGTTGGTCCAACTGCCCGCGCAGCCAGTGGCCGACATCCAGCTGGTGATCGTTGGCGTGGGCTACCACCTGTTCCAGCGGTGCTACCAGCTGGCGAATAGTTGTTTCGGTATCGAATAACAGGTTGTTGGCTTCCTCGCGCAGTTGCTGGCTCTCTTCGTCCGGTGGCAGGCGTTCCAGGCGTTTGCGGCTGACCTGTTTCTCAAGGTCCAGAATTTTGGAGGTTTTGTCAGAGACCACCTCTTCGAGTGCCTGTTTATCTGCATGGGCGTCGTCACGTTCTTTGGTGAGCTGCTCCTTTTCCTGGGCGAGTTGCAGTTTCTCTCGGGCGTGTTTGCTCACTAGGCTGTCGACCAGTTCGGCGATCTGATCTTTGTCATCGCACTCACGGGCCTGCTGGATCAGCGCAATATCTTCATCTGGCAGCTTGCGCAGGGTTCGCATCTTCCCGGGGCCGATACCGACCTGGCGCATCGACTCAAACAACTCTTCGCCGAAGGCATTGAGGTTCTGCAGATCGAGGTCGATGGATTCGACAGAACGCCCCTCAACCAGTCGGCAGTAGTCGGCCCAAGTCGTAATATTGCGAGTTTCTCCATCGATGCTGATCTGTAACCCTTTGTATTCCTTGGATTCCTTTATTTTTTGCAGATCAACCAGATTCGTAACGTTACTGATTTTCTCGAACATGGTAAGAATCTGCCGGCGGCCAATACGCTGGTTAACAACCGCGTTCTTGTGCTGCTGCTCTTCACTGAACGCACTCTGCAAGGCCGCATTCTTGTTCTGCAGGTCATGCACTGCCTGCACGGACTGAGCATCAAGCTCCAGTTCGTGGTTTTCTTCTTGTGTGCCAACTGTGCTATCGCGATCCATATCAGTGCACCTCCACGCCTGGTTCAGTCAGTTCCATATAGCGGTCCAAAAGTCCGTCTATTCGCATTGTTTTCAATGACTGGGTGGTCGTTTTCCCTTCACGGATCAACAATTCAAAACGATCAGCAATCTGTATCAGCAGCGCGGTGAGCAAGGGGTTTTTGAACTCAGGGTTATGTTCACCCAAAAACTTGATGTCATGGTTTTGGGCCATCTCACGCACCGGATTGCCTTGCATCACCAGCGCCATCATGTGCTGGTTAAAGGCTGCCTCGGCCATGCCCAAAATCTGCATAGTTTGGTCTTGCGGTGATTGACTCTTTGTTTTCATAAACCCGTCCTTATCGACTGCCAGCAGCAATGCGCTGGGTAAGTTCGTTGATCCGATCGGAGCCGTTGCTCAGCTCATTGGCGGTCCGCTGGGCGATCTGCAGAAGTGCCACGCTGGGGGCAAAGCGGCCGTTGTCCAGCTTCACAGCAAACCCCTCGGCGATCAGCGTGGCCATAATGCGGGTGACACCACTGGCCGGGATCTTCAGCGCCTGTGCCAGCTCGGTATTGCTGACCCCATCCAGCGTGTGACCTGACAGCGCCTTGATGGCCCTTAGGTGCTTCACCCCGGTATTGCTGACATAGCTGTCTGCCATCGTTAAAACTCCAGTTGTGGTTGAGCGTGTTGCTGCACGTTGCCGCGATGCCAGGCCAGTGCCTGCATGGCGTTCTGGATGCCAGCCAAGGTGTCTTCGGCTTCGGCGTTGCCGGCGTAGAACTGCATCAGCAGGCCAGTAACTTCGTGCAGCCGTGACTGCAGTTCCTGGATATCCTCAGCCGTGGCCTGACGCCCTGACGGGATCTCGACCAGCAGCTTGCCGGTATGTGCGGCCATCCAGCGGGTGACCAGATTGATGCCGCAGGCCTTCTCAAACGGGATGATCTGTGTAGCTGGAATGCGGCCGGTCTGAATCCACTTGTACAGAGTCCAGTGATCTTCAAGCCCCATCTCGGTTGCGATGCGCTCGACACTCATGTTGTGCCGTTCACGCGCATGCTCCTTGCAACCCTCCAGGGCGCGGCGGATGTTGCTGGGTTGGTAGTGTTTCCAACGTCTGGCGCTCATTGGAACCTCGTATTTCCATGCGGCTGTTGCCGCGTCCAAACAAAAAAGGTTTTTGCTATAGGTAAAACCGTTTCAAATTCGCTAGGCTCTTCGGTACATTGATTAACCGAGGGCGCTGCTATGACGACCGATGAGCGTTTGCTGAAATTGGAAGGCCAGGTGCAGGCATTGGCCCAGGCATGGCTCCATTTGGCGGCTGCATCCGAAGCTGCAGGCGGCCATAACCCAGATGGATTGAGCAGCGCGCTACAGCAGCGACGATGGCCCGATGCGGCTTTCGAGCCTTATGCGCAAGCGATGTTGTCAGGGTTGGTTGACCAGCTTGAGCAGGCTCGTCAGCACCGATTACCGGAGCGTTAATGGGGAAGCCGTATGCGTTGTAGAGATCAGTCATGATTCGGCTCCTCAGGCAGATTTGCGCTGAAGCGCGTTGGCGATATCGGCTTCTTCGACAACGTCGCCCTCTTTAAGGCCGAGCTTGACGGCGATCCGGTGAGCCTGACCGCGAACACCTTTCTTGCGGCCGGCGAGTACTTCGAAAACCATGTTGACGGTAAAGCCGTTGGCAGCAGCCCATTGGCTGATTGAGACGCCCTTGCGCTTAAACTCGGCGCGGACTTCGTCTGGGGTACGTAGAGACATGATGCGTGCTCCTGTTTGTGTGTATCCCGGTGTGTGGCCGGTAGTGCGTGTGTGTGAATTAAATATAAGTGAAGATATTTCACTTATCAAGGTGAATGATGGAAAAAAGTGAAATAAGGTTTTTTGTTAAAGCCATCATGAAAGAGTGCAAGCTTCGTCAGGCTGGCTTGGCTGAAGTGCTTGGGGTGTCAATCGATAGGGTTAAAAGCATTACGTCTGGAAAAGTTAAGAACCTGACGCGCGAAGAGAGCGAAGCGTTGATTCGCAAGCTCAATGTCCGTGGCGAGTACTTGGCGACAGGGGAAGAGCCAATGTTCCGCTCTGATGGTGAGCAGGAATTAGAACGTCGGCTGGATGCGGTGGCAGATGCGACACACAAGGCGCAGCTGACGGGGTTGGATACGGAAGCTCAGACTCGTGTACAGATGCTGCTGACTGGGCTGGAGCTTCGGAATGCTGACTTGGTGATGGAGGCTCTGAATGTGTTGTCGGCAGATGAACAGCAATTGATCGAAAACTACCGAAAGAGTGCGCCGGAAGGCAAAAAAGCCCTGCGTTCAACGGCCAGCGTGTTCGCCAAGAGCGGTGGCAAAGTGTCAAACAAAGGCAGCATCATTGATAACGGGGGCGATACGTCGTTCAGCGTTTCCGGTAATGGCAACACTGTCGCGGGGCGCAATTTCATCAAGAAGTAAGGATGGATATGACATGGAATTGGAAATTGAGGGAAGCAATAACCAAGTGGCAGCACGGGATCTTTATCAGATCCACAATGTACCAGGGCGGCTTTTAACCAAGGATGAGCGGAAAGAGTTAAACAGCCGCGTCCAAACGCTTGCCGAAAAGTATGGCGAGCCACCTTGGGAGACTTGGCGCCTCATACATCAGGCGATCGGTGTGGAGGGGGTAAATCAGCTGCATATCGAGCACCGAGACCAGGCGCATTTTATCCTTGGTCTGCTGGAAGAACGCTGCAGCTTGAAGCACCAGTTGGCTGGGGAAGCACCGCCTGAGCCAGACCTTTCAGACGACCCCTCTACGCTCGAAGATAGGGTTTCAAAGGGTGGTGTTGTCACTTGGATGGCTGAATTCCCTGAGTATGCCGGGCTGCTGTTCATAATGGGAATGACCGCGGGTTTGGCGCTGCAAATGATCTAAGGAGGGAATATGATTCGTGTAATTTTGCTATTGGGCTTTATGGCCTTTGTGCTCTACGTCCTGTTTGGCGGTAATGACAATAAGGTCAGGGCAGTGAAAACAGAGTATCCACCCGTTACGGATGGCGATTATTCCAGTCGCATGTCATCAGGTGCACTCGCCCCTTATACCCAAAGTGGGTATCCAAAGACGGTCGCTATGTATGGTTCCAGGCTCGAAGAGATTCAGGCATTCAGGCAGGCAGCTGCCGAGAAAGCAATCGATTCCGGGAAATGTGATCGGGTCGAGATGGCAGAGCTTAGCACCTCCAAAAGCAGTCTTGATCATCTCCACTTCTGGGTGGACTGCACCAACGGCCAACGTCTGACAATGGATGAGTTTCAGCTGCAGTCCGCCGACAAACTCTTGACGCAAGCCGAGAAAGCTTGGTCAACACCCGATGCAATTGGTGAATGTGCAGAGATGATCAAGGCGAATGCGCTGATTCCGAGTAAGGTGGATATTCATGCCTTTACCGGCACGGGAGTCTATGTTGCGCCAGTGACCAGTAATGTGGTGGTGACCATGAACTTTGATGCTCAAAACGCCATGGGCGTGGATATTCCATATACAGCAAACTGTGTTTTTGAGCCGGGTAAGTCGGGTGTTATTGAAGTTTCACCGAGGCAGTGAATCAAGTTTTGGTTGAGCGGGAATTTTAGATAGGGAGGTTAAGCGCTATGGATAAAGTCTTGATGTTTGAATATTTCGCAGAAGTCATCGGCCCTGATTGGCAAAACAGCCCACCTGTTCAGCTATCAGGTTGGGAAGTTGTCGAGGCCCTCTGGCCTTTGAACAACGACTTTAAAAACCACTTCCGTGATTTCGCTGCTTTGCCCTATGAGCCTCGTTTTGAAGACCAGGCCGATACGGCGCAAGAACATTTCGTTTTTACAGGAAAATGGCCGCCCGTTAGTGTAGAGGTATGGCGCGTGATTTTGGAACGTCACCAACAGGCGATCCAGGTTGCGCTAGCAAACGAATTGGCTGGAAATTTTCTAATGCCAATACCTAGTCGGTTGCCGAAATCTGCAAGAACAGGTGCTGCAATTCTGTATTTGCTTCAGAAAATGAGGCTCCCGTTTGAAGTAGCTGACCGAGCAAATTATTCACCTGATGCAAAGCAACCGCATCCATAGCCTTGGCAACTGCAAAAACTTTTTGGTGATGTATTTCATAGATTGAGGGTTGCATACTGATCTCCAGCTAAGTTGAATCACAAGCATGCCAGCCACACCGCTGAACTGATTTTGCCCCTGTTCAAATTACTCCCTACCTGATCGGCGTCATGCTCTGACTGTACCCACAACAGTCAGAGGACGCCGACATGCTGCAAAACCTGCTCTCAAAGCTCCCCAAACTCCCCAAACTGCCCATTCCACGCTTGGTTGTCTGGCTTCTCGTCAGCGTTGTTCTGCTGGCCGGGATTGCCCTGATCAGCCCGCAGCAGCTGCCGGTGGTGCTGTACAAGATCGCGCTGGTCACCATTGCGGCCGTGTTGGCGTATTGGCTGGATCGGACGCTGTTTCCGTATGCCCGGCCTCATGATGCTCTTGATAAATATCGACATTGGGCTGATCGGGGGAGTCTTGATGCTGCTGATGCTTATTTGCGGGCCTTTGCCCTCGCCACCCTTCGCCGCGCTCTGATCGTCCTGGCCTGTGTGCTGGGCCTGACGCTGGGGCTGTGACCATGGACTGGTTTGCAAAAGTCTGGGGCAACGTCGAAGCGCCGGCTTGGGTGCTGTCCATTCTGGCTTTGCTGGTCTTGATCGTTAGCTGCCAGCCTGCCGAGGCATCCACCATTCCGGCCGCCGCCAAGCAGTATCAACGCACGCTGATTCGCAGTGCCCATGCGTATTGGGGGCTGAACGCGCCCATTGCGACCTTTGCCGCTCAGATTCATCAAGAGTCCCGCTGGATGCCTGATGCAGTCAGCCCGGTGGGTGCTCAGGGCATGGCGCAGTTTATGCCGGGCACCTCAGCGTGGATGGCCGAACTCTACCCCGATGCACTGGGCAGTAATCAGCCGATGAACCCCGGCTGGGCATTGCGTGCCCTGGTGATCTACGACCGCTGGAACTATGTACGGGTACGAGCTGCAGATGAGTGCAATGCCATTGCCATGATGCTGTCTAGCTACAACGGTGGGCTTGGTTGGGTACAGAGTGATCAGCGCCTGGCGTCGGCTAAGGGGGCCGATCCTGCCGTGTGGTTCGACAGCGTTGAGTACCACACCCGCCGAGCCGATTGGGCGCGCAAGGAAAACCGCCAGTATGTGCGCCTGATTCTTCTGCGCTGGGAACCACTCTACAAGGCCGCGGGCTGGGGGACTGGATCATGCTGATGCCCAGCGCCAAGACAGTCTCACTGGCCCTTGCCGCCCTTATTACAGGTGCGGCGGGAGGCTACTGGGTGGGACGAGATCACGGGGCGCTCGCCGTTCAGGCCGCCACCGACAGCCAGACGGTCGCCAGCTTCACATCGCTGCTTGAACAACACGCACAGCAGGTACGGGAGGCCAATGCCGCCAGCGAGCGGCTTAACCGCCTGATTGCACAACGCCAAACCCACAACGACTCGACCACACAAACACTCAAGGAGGTGCTGCATGAAACGGCTGCTCTGCGTGCTGATTGCCGCTTCGACGACCGCGTCATGCGCGAACTCACCGAAGCCCGTAACCGCGCCGCCCAAGCCGCAGCCAGCGGTCTTGACGGTACCGTGCCCACCACCGATTGAACCGGGTGATGGCAGTCCCGACGCGGCTGCAATCGCGTTGAAGATTTTATATGACCAGTACGGCCTCTGCGCGGGCCGTGTGTTTGAACTGATACACCGCTTACAGGGAGATGAAGATGGAGGCAATTGAGCTGCGGGATGTGATCAGCCTGGTGGCTGTCGTGCTCACGTTGATCGGGGGCTACTGGGCGCTGGCCAAGTATGTAGGACGGCTCTTTACACAGCAGCTCGATAGCAAGTTCGAGGCGCTGAATCAACGATTGAACCGAATCGAAGAAAGCGAGCAACGCAACCATCAGGCTGTCACCAAGGTAGAACGTGACCTGATGGAGCTGCGGGCTCAGCTGCCCGAAAAGTACGTTCGCAACGAAGACTACATCCGGGGGCAAAGCCGTTTGGAAGCAAAGCTGGACAGTCTGGCGAGCAGGCTGCAAACCACACCGTTGCATGGGCTGGTAGGAGGTCAAAATGCAGCAAATTGATATGGAGCGTGTACGCCGTGAATCCATGCGCTGGCTGATCCTGCTGACGCTTAACAACGCCCGCCCGATCGGTGCATTCGAGCACCTGGTACTGTCGGTGGTGCGTAGCGAGTACCCGGATGCCACACCGCTGGAGCTGCGCAAAGAGATCGATTACCTGTTCGATCGCAAAATGGTTGATGTCGACAAGAAACCGGACGGCCGCTGGCATTGCGACCTGACCAGCCTCGGTACCGATATCGCAGAATACACGGTCGACTGCCGCCCAGGTATCGCCCGCCCAGAGAAGTACTGGTGAGGTGCGCAGGATGAGTGAGCACGACGAATCCATGCCGTTGATCGCTCGACCGGGGCGCTCATCCATCGCACGCCTGCCCGACGAGGTGAAGCGCCACATTGAGCAGCGTCTGGTCGAAGACCGCATGACACTGGATGAACTGATCGCTGACCTGCAGGGCCGGTTTCCAGAACATGCCGAAGAGTTGCCCAGCAGAAGCGCTGTACACCGTTACGGCCAAAAGCTGGAGAAGCGCTTATCCGCCATTCGGGCCAGCACCGAAGCGGCCAAGATCATCCGCGCCCATGCCGGTGACCGGGAAGACGCCCGTTCTGAGGCACTGACGGCCATGATCCAGTCAGAGCTGTTCGAGTCGATTATGTCCCTGCAAGAAGCTGACGCTGAAGAGGTCGATATCGCTCAGCGGATCGGCCTGCTGTCGGATGCGGCCAAGAACATCGCCACCCTGACACGCTCCAGCGTGACGCTGAAGAAGTACCAGGAGGATATCGCCGAGGCAGCCCGGCAGGAGCTGCTGCGGGAACAGAAGGAAAAACTGGCGGCCATGCCGAGCAAAGGTGGTGTCACCGAAGACACCAAACAAGCCATTCGCGAAGCGCTGGGGATTGGCTGATGTCTGCGCCGTTCAAGGGTAACGCGAAGGTTGTGCCGGCCAACCCGGACGCCATCTTCCTGCCGTACCAATCCAAATGGATCACCGACTCCAGCCGCCTGAAGCTGATGGAAAAAGGCCGTCAGATCGGCCTGTCCTGGTCGACCGCTTACGCTTCCGACGAACGCACCGCCGCACAGGGCGCACGGTTCGACCAGTGGGTCAGTAGCCGTGACGAGTTGCAGGCGCGTCTGTTCATCGAAGACTGCAAGATGTGGGCGAAGATCATGAACATGGCCGCCAACGACCTGGGCGAGGTGGTCGTCGATCCCGAGAAGCGGATCTCTGCCTATGTGCTGGAGTTCGCAAGCGGTCGCCGCATCCACAGCATGTCGAGCAACCCGGATGCTCAGGCCGGTAAGCGCGGCAGCCGTGCCCTGGACGAATTCGCCCTGCACCCGGACCCGCGCAATCTCTGGTCCATCGCTTATCCGGGTATCACCTGGGGCGGCATTCTGGAAGTGATTTCTACGCACCGAGGCTCGCACAACTTCTTCAATCAGCTGATCCGCGAGATCAAAGAGAATGGCAACCCCAAAGGTATCAGTCATCACCGCGTGACGCTGCAGGACGCACTGGATCAGGGTTTTCTGTTCAAGCTGCAGCAGATGCTACCTGCAGGTGATGAACGCCAGGATATGGACGAAGCTGCGTATTTCGACTTCGTTCGCTCCGGCTGTGCCGATGAAGAGTCCTTCCAGCAGGAGTACATGTGCAACCCGGCCGACGATGATGCGGCCTTCCTTGAATACGACCTGATCGCGGCCGCTGAATACCCCGGCGGTACCGACTGGCAACAGTTCGAGAGTGGTCGCCTGTTCATCGGCGTCGATATCGGCCGCAAGAAAGACCTGACCGTGCTGTGGGTGATCGAGAAGCTGGGCGATGTGCTCTACACCCGCCATGTCGAGTGTCTGCAGAACATGCGCAAGTCCGAGCAGGAAGCCGTGCTCTGGCCTTGGTTCGCCAAGGCTGATCGCATCTGTATCGATGCCACCGGTCTCGGGATTGGCTGGGCCGATGATGCCCAGGATCAGTTCGGTACCTATCGGGTTGAAGCTGTGACGTTCACCACCGCTGTGAAAGAGCAGCTGGCATATCCGATCCGCTCCGGTATGGAAGACCGCAAGATCCGCATTCCCCACGACCCCAAGATCCGCGCCGACTTGCGGCAGGTGACAAAACAGGTCACCGCTGCCGGCAACGTGCGATTCACCGCCGAGCGTACGCCGGATGGTCACTCGGACCGTTTCTGGGCACTGGGACTGGCGATTCATGCGGCCAGTGGCCCAACTATTGAAATCGACTTCCAGTCCACTGGCCGCCGCGTGTCCCTTAATGACGATAACTTCAACCGTGGCGTGATCGTCACCGATACCGGCTTCGGCACTATCGGTGGCGGCAACGACTTCGGAGGATTCTGATATGCAGCAGACAAAGAGCGGCCTCTACCTGCCAGCCAGTTTTGCCGATACAGCACGGCGCAGCGCCCGCCCTGAAATGCGCGAAATTGCGACCACTTTTGATGGCAGGGATATCACAAGGGGTTACGTTGACCCCATGCAGATACAACCAACCTCTGATTCAATCCTGCGACTGAGAGGTGCCGGTGATTATGAGATCTATCGCCAAGTGCTGCGTGATGACCAGGTTGCAGGCGTGTTCCAGCAGCGTCAGTTGGCCATTACCAGTAAGGAATGGGGTGTTGAGCCCGGAGGCAAGACCAGGCGTGACCAGGCGGCTGCGGACTTTATGACCGAGCAGCTCAATAACATTGGCTGGGACCGTGTCACCGGCAAGATGATGTTCGGTGTGTTCTATGGCTTTGCTGTGGCAGAAGCTCTTTGGGCACGCGATGGCCGGTTCATTACCCTGGATGCCATCAAGGTGCGCGATCGCCAGCGCTTCGGCTTTGATGGTGCCATGCGGCTGCGCATGAAGACCTACAGCAACCCGGAAGGCGAGCTGCTGCCCGATCGCAAGTTCTGGGCCTTCAGCACAGGCGCCGACCATGACGATGAACCCTATGGTCTGGGGTTGGCCCATTGGCTGTACTGGCCGGTGTTGTTCAAGCGCAACGGCATCAAGTTCTGGCTGATCTTCCTGGAGAAATTCGGCCAGCCAACCGCCAAAGGGACCTATGGCAGCAATGCGCTCCCTGAGGAAAAGAACCGGCTGCTGCAGGCGCTTTCCGCCATCAATACCGACTCTGGCCTGATCGTGCCTGAGGGCATGCAGATTGAGTTACTGGAAGCGGCCCGTAGCGGGTCTGCGGATTATGTGTCACTGGTCGACCGCATGGATCGCGCCATTGCCAAGGTCGTCATGGGTCAGGTGGCCAGTTCAGAAGGTACGCCGGGCCGGTTGGGCAATGATGACCTTCAAGGTGATGTGCGTGATGACCTGGTTAAAGCTGACGCCGACCTGGTATGTGAATCCTTCAACCGCACTATTGCACGCTGGCTGACCGAGTGGAACTTTCCGGGCGCGGCTTTACCACGGGTGTATCGCAAGGTGGCTCAGGATGAGGACCTCAACCAGCGAGCGGAGCGGGACAGCACCGTTAAAAGCATGGGCTTCAAGCCGACGTTGGGGTATATCCAGGACAACTACGGCGAGGGCTGGGTTGAGGATAAACCCGATACCCCACCGGTACCGCCACAGCCCGCCCAACTGCCGGCAAGCTTTGCCGAGGCCGTTGGTCAACCGCCGGCACAGATGATGGGCGCGACGCACAAAGCTGTGGCGCCCAGTGTCAGCGCCTGGGTCAATCAGGTCCGAGACTTGGCTGACCAGGTGCAGAGTTTGGAAGAGCTGCGCGATCGTTTGCTGGAGCTGTACCCGGCCATGACGCTGGACCAGTACGCGGCTGCCATGGCACAGGCCGGATCGGCGGCCTTTCTGGCAGGCCGTAACGAAGTGGTTGAGGAGCAGACCTGATGCCCAGCGTGTCCTATGGCTCGGTGCCGTTCCCGCAGCAGATCGACTTTATTCGGCAGAAGCTGAACATCCCGACGCGCCACTGGACCGATATCTATGCCCTGGAACATGACTGGGCGTTCATGGTGGCCGGTGCCAACCGCGATGCGATCGTGGGCGACTTCCGCGAGTCCATCGAACGCATGATCACTGACGGCGGCACCCTGGAAGACTTCCGCAAGGATTTTGACAACATCGTTTCAAAACACGGTTGGGATTATAACGGCGGTCGCAACTGGCGCAGCCGGGTGATCTATGAAACCAACCTGTTCAGCAGCTACAACGCGGGCCGGTTCGAGCAGCTGTGGAACGACCGCGACACACTGCCGTACTGGCAATACCACCATAACGATTCCGTTACCCACCCGCGTGAGCATCACCTGGCATGGGATGGTCTTATCCTGCGCGCCGATAACCTTTGGTGGAAGGCGCACTTCCCGCCAGGTGGCTGGGGTTGCCAGTGCTATGTCACCGGCCTGTCGGAGTATGACATCCAGCAACAACAGCTAAAGTTGGGCGATGCCCCGGCTGAGAACTGGCAAACGGTCGAGATCGGCCAGCGCAGCCCCAGCGGCCCCCGCACCGTACGAGTGCCCGAGGGGATCGATCCCGGCTTCGAGTACACCCCCGGCCGTGCCCGTTTACAGAGTGCTATTCCGCCTGAGCGCCCTGAGCCGCCGATCTCTGGCTCAACCGGTGGCCAGGGCTTGCCCAATACCCGTCCCAATGCGCCACTGCCCGATCCGCGTCCGGCCAGCCCCGACCAGCTGCTGGCCGAAGGTCTGACGCAAGAGGAGTATGCCCAGGCCTTCCTGCAACCGTTTGGAGCCGACCTGGATAGCCCTGTTGTATACCGTGACGTGATTGATGAGCGCCTGGTGATGGGTAAGGATCTGTTTACCGATCGCCGCACTGGCGCTTTGAAAGCCGACAAGCGTGGCCGTGGCCGCTACTTGCCGTTACTGGCCGAAGCCGTGACCGATCCGGATGAGATCTGGGTCCGCCTGGAATGGCACCATGCCCAGAAGAAAGCCATTGTTCGCCGCCGCTATATCGCCCAGTTCAGCCTGCCGAATCAGATCTTGCCGGCGCTGGCCGTGTTCGAGATTGCAGCCGATGGGTGGAGCGGGATCACTGTTTTCCAGCCCGATGCCCATGACATCGACGATATGCGGGTGGGTGTCAGATTGTACAGCAGAGATGAGGAGTGACCGCAGGCCGGCACCTGCGGTCCCGCGATGCTTGGCGGCCCAATCGCCGGGGGCGTATTCATCGCGGTTAACCCAATTATAGGAGAAAACCATGGCCGGTGCGCGTATCGATATCGAGCTGAACAACCAGTCTGCCAGTCGTTCATTAACCACAGCGTTGGAGGCGCTGGAGAACCCACGGCCGTTGCTGTCCAACATTCGTGAATACCTAACCCGTACCCATCGAAAGCGTTTCAGTGATCAGCGTGCGCCCGATGGGACGCCTTGGGCACCACTCTCGCCTCGGTACCGAGAGCGCAAGAAGCAGAATTCTGACAAGACTCTGGTGTTGCGCGGCTACCTGATGAATACGTTGCGGGGTGTGATTGATGACGAAGGTCTGGCCTTCGGTACCGATCGCCCCTACGGTGCAGTGCATCAGTTTGGCGCCGAGATCCAACACCAGGCACGGGATACCACCCTGTACTTCAAGCGCAATCGGGACGGGTCGGTCGGCAGCCGGTTCGTTAAACCTGGTAAATCCGACTTCGCCCAAAACGCGAACATCGGTGCGCACAAAACCAAGATCCCGGCACGCCCCTGGTTGGGAACCAGTGATGAGGATAACAACGACCTGCTGGCCATGGCGCGTGATTACCTCGCCAGGGCGGTATCCAGTCGATAATACCACCAACCGCCTGAGCGCCTCTCTAAGCCCCTGACAGGCGCACAGGGCTACAACCACTGCCACCAGCCCTCAAAAAAGCCGCCACAAGGCCCTTTTCGCTTTTATAAAAAGGATTGCGTGCCAGTCCTGACCTGCATTTGCTGTTTCAGAGCTGAAACACCCCGTCTGCAAGTTTTGCCCCCGTTCAAATTACACGGTCTGCATGCGCTTATAGGCTGAACTCATTGGCAACAGCCACACCGATAAAACGAGTTCAACCAACTAAGCCGGAGTAGCCATGTGAGTGCACTCGAAATCTTTAAGGCTGGCAATCACACCACTGTAAGTGGCCAGAAACTGACATTCAGCGAGGCGGACCTTCAAGCTTCAGTCGAGGCTTATGATCCTGCTTTGTTCGCGGCCCCGTTGGTTGTGGGTCACCCAGATCTGAATGACCCCGCATACGGTTGGGTAAAAGCGGTGTCGTTGAGTGGCGAGGTTATGCGGGCCGAACCTGAACAGGTCGAATCCCAGTTTGCTGAAATGGTGAACGATGGCCGCTTCCCCCGCATCAGTGCGTCTTTCTACCACCCCAGCTCACCCCAAAATCCCAAGCCCGGCGTGTGGTACCTGCGCCATGTCGGGTTTCTGGGTGCCCAGGCTCCATCCGTTAAGGGGTTGAAGCCCGCCAGCTTTGCCGCCGGCGACGCTGACCAGATTGTAACGGTGGAGTTTGCAGCCCCCGGAACGACTGCCGGCTCTTGGGCGCTGACACGTTTTATGCGTGGTGTGCGGGAGTACCTGCTGGAAAGTCGCGATTCAGAAGTGGCCGACAAGGTCATTCCCGATTGGGTGATTACCTCTTATGAAGAAGCCGCCCGAGAAACCGAGGTCGAGGGGCCTGTCTCCCAGGCCGCATTTGCACAACCCGAGGAGGAAAGTATGGCTTTGAAACCAACAGCTGATTTTGCAGAACGTGAAACGGCATTGCAGTCCCGTGAAGCCGATCTGGCCGAGCGTGAACGAAAGATCAAAGACCAGGAACAGGCCCGGCGTCAGCAGGATATCGCGTCCTTTGCGGATCAGCTGGTGGACGATGGCAAGCTACTGCCGCGTGACCGTGATGGATTGGTGGCGTTTATGGCGGGCCTGACCGACAGCGACACCGTCTCCTTTGCCGAAGGCGAAACCACCGTCAGCAAACCTTGCAACGAGTGGCTGCGTGAATTCCTGCAGTGCCTGCCGCAGCAGGTGGATTTTGCCGAGCGGTCCGCTGCTGAAGATGAAGAGGCGGCGGGTGTTGCCAGTTTTGCGGCCCCGGCCGGCTTCACGGTCGATGCAGAGCGGTTGGCGCTGCACAACAAGGCACTGGCCTACCAGACCAAACATCAATGTGACTACAACATTGCGCTGGCTGCGGTCAGCTGAAGGAGCCTCTCATGTCTCAATCCTTGCCCCTGCTGACCCTGACGCGTACCGCTAGCGGTACCGTTTCAGCCGAAACTTTTGTCGACGCTACCGGAGCCACTGCCACTGCCGGTGCGGCAGCCTTAGGCGTGGCACGCACCAACGCCTTGGATGGAAAAGACCTGCCGGTGGATGTGCTTGGCACCACCACCGTGATCGCCAGCGGTGCAATTAGTGATGGTGCCGATTTGGAAGTGGCGGCCGAAGGTAAAGCGGTCGTGCTCAGCACCGGTGTCCGGGTAGCTATTGCGCTGCAGGATGCCGTCGACGGTCAGGCATTCGAAGCCCTGCTGGTGAAATAACCCGAGTCCATGAAGGAGGCTCCTCATGTCCCAAATGAATAACGCTCAAGTACGTATCATTGATCCGATCCTGACCACTCATGCCAACGGTTATCGCCACCAGCGCCACGTCGGCATGTTCCTGTTCCCACGCGTGAGCGTGGGTGTCAGCGGCGGTCAAGTGCTGACCTTCGGCAAAGAAGCATTCATGGAGTACAACATCCGCCGTACTCCGGGCAGCAATACCAAACGTGTCCAATTTGGTTACCTGGGTGCTCCGTTTGCCCTGGTACAGGACGCCCTTGAAGGCGTGGTGCCGCGTGAGCATTTGCGCGATGCCAATGCCGTGCCGGGTATTAACCTGGGACAGCGTGCGGTCAACAACGCCATGAGTATCGCCAGCCTAGCACTGGAACGCGAGCAGGCGGCATTGGCACGCGACGCCAGCCGCTACGACGCCGATCACAAGGTGGATCTGTCTGCCGCGAAGTGGACCGACGATGCCAACAACCCGGCCAAGGATATCCGTACTGGACAGGAAGCGATCCGTGAGACCACGGGAATGGAGGCCAATACTCTGATCCTGTCGAGCAAGGGGTTTGCTGCTTTCCGCGAAAACGCCAAGGTGCTGGAGCGCTTCAAGTACGTATCCAAAGACTCCATCACAACCGAGATGATCGCGTCGCTGCTGGATCTGGAGCGGGTTGAGGTTGGCCGAGCCGTGACCTCAGATGCCGCCGGCAAATTCTCTCAGGTTTGGGGGGCTGATGCGGTGCTGGGCTACGTGCCTGCCACTGAAGACCCGAACATGGAGGAGCCGAGCTACGGCTATACCTACGCCATGGAGGGTCACCCCATCGTCGAGCAGGCTTACTACGACAACAACGCCAAGAGCTGGGTCTATCCAGTGACGTATGAGCGCATTCCGGTACTCACCGGTATGAACGCTGGTTACCTGCTGCAGAACGTGGGTTAAGGGTTTCCCAGGAGCTGTACGCCAACGGATGGCCTTTTTGGAGAGCAATCATGAACCGCTACCGCATTGAGCGCCCTGTGAAATGGAAGGGCGAGATCCTGAAGCAAGGCCATGTCGAAGCCACTGCCGAGGATATACAGCCCCTGATAGACAGCGGCGCACTGGTCCAGGAACTGACCGCCACGCTGGCTGGCGTGGTCGAGCCGGATGGCGCCGAAATGGACCTCGACGATATGAAGGTTGATGAGCTGAAAGCTCTGGCCAAGGATCTGGAGGTCAAGGGCTATGCCGACATGCGCAAGGCCGAGCTGATCGCAGCCATCAAGGCTGAACCCGTGCAGGTGGATGCATGAGTTACATTACCCCTGATCAGCTCGCCAAGCGACCCGGTGCCCGAGAGCTGGCCCAAGTCGCCACGCCCGAGCACGAGGCCGTGGTTGATTCCGAACTGATGGAAGCGACCCTAACCGGTGCCGATCGCTCGACCTGGTCGATCGAAGAGATCGAGGTTGCCGATGAGGCGCTGGGCACCATTGAAGATGCCATGGCAGATGCCAAGTCGGTGATCGATGGTTTTCTGGCCCGGCGCGGTTACCTGCCGCTGAATCCGGTGCCGCCGATCGTGACCACCTGGGCACGTGCCATTCTGCGCTACATGCTGCACAAGGACCGTATCGGCGACAGCAAGGATGACCCCATCGTGCGCGATTACAACGATGCCATGCGGCTGCTGCAACTGACCGCCGATGGCAAGTTCAGCCTGGGCGCCGAGGATACCAGTGCTCCGGCGGGAACGGGATCGCCTGACTGGTCGTCACCTGAGCGGCAATTCACCCGCGAAACCATGAGCGACTTCTAATGAACGAACCCCTCGACACCACTCCCATACAGAAACGCCTGCGCGACCAAGTGCCCGGCTTGATTGGTGGCGTGGGTGGTGCAGCCGAATACGGCGCGGTCAAAAGCATACGCGACTATCGTCCCGGCAGCGCCTATGTAGTGCTGGCAGCAGAGCGTAACCCGAATTCACCCGATAGCCCGGAAGGCAACCGGCGCCGGGGCGTCAACCAGGCGCTTTGTACCTTCGGTGTCATCACCGTATCCCGCAACGCCAGAGGGCGAACCGGCGACGAAGTGATGCAGGAGATGCGGCCGTTGATTGGTGCCGTGCGCACCGCATTGATCGGCTGGACACCCGGCAAACCGATTCAACCGATTACCTGGCTCCAGGGCGATGTAATGGAGTACGACGCCAATACGCTGCTCTGGATCGATGTATTCACTACTACCCATTACTTCGGAGGCACCGCATGAGCACCCCGAAACCCACACCCGCAACCGTTGAAGTGGTCCTCTTGAAGGATCATACCCACAACGGAAAACGACTGAAGAAAGACGCGAAGATTCAGGTCACCGCCTCGCAGCGGGCGTTCTTGATCAAGCGTGACATCATCGCTGCCGAGAGCCCGGAGCCGGCCAAGGCAACCACCACGAAAGCCAAGGGCTAAGGGGGTAACCAATGAAAGACTTTTCACTGCAGGGCAAAGTGTTCCTGGCGGAAAACGTGAACGGCAAGCCCAAGTCTGCCCGCTGGGTGGGTGATGCGCTGTTGAAGGCACAGTTCACCGCCAATGAAGAAAAGCGCCAGGAGTCCTACTCCGGCCAGCGCCGTACCAGTGCGACCATGCAAACCGGTGTTGAGGGTACGTTTACTCTGACCTTCAACCACGGTGAACCGGAGAACTTTGCCATAGGTCTGGGCGGCACAGTGAATACCGTGGCCTCAGGCAGCGTAACCGGTGAAGTCCTGCCTGCGGATCTGGTGGCCGGTAACTTCGTGGCTCTGGATGAGGTCGATATCAGCAGCGCCGTGCTGGAAGACTCCGATGCCGCACCGGTCACGTTGACCGAAGGCACCCATTACCGCATCGAAAATGCCAAGGGCGGCATGATCGAGATCCTCGATCCGGCGGCTCTCGTGCAGCCGTTCAGTGCGGCCTATGACTACGGAGCGCGCAAGGACATTGCGATCGCCACCGAGACCTCCATTGTGCGTTACCTGATCGTGGTGGCCGAAAACACCGTGGATGGCGCCAACGACCATGCACGTGTCGAGCTGTACCGGGCGAAGTTCAACATGGCGAATGAAATCGATTTTCACGCCACCACCCTGAGCGGCCTGGAAGTGGGCGGCACCCTGCTGAACGACGCCCACAACGAGCCCGATCCCGAACTGGGCGGCTATGGCCGTATGCTGATGCCGGGGGCTGCCTGATGGCTAGGCTGATCGAAAAGCCGGAGCCGGTGGAGGATCACCAGGATGACCTGGAGATCCTCAACCCCGAACGCCAGCTGCGCATTCATGGAGAGTTGATCACGGTGCGGGAATACGGCTTTGTCGAAGGCTTGAAGATCCGCCCGATCGCCCAGCCGTTTATCGACAGTCTGGGCGAGCTGTTCAGGTCTGGCGGTTTGAGCACTGATGGGGTGATCGACGTGGTGGCCGAACACCTTGATGCTGTGCTGCAGCTGGTGGCCACGGCCGCTGATGTGGAGCGGGCCTGGATCGAGAAGCTCAACGATGCCGACGGCCAGGCATTGCTGATGACCTGGTGGGGTGTGAACGGCCCTTTTTTCGTGCGTGCGCTGCAGACGCGGGCGATCACGGAACTGCTGGAAGCGCAGCGAAAAGCCGATCAGGCCTCCGCTGGGCCGACATCTATGCCGACCTCATCGCCAACGGACACGACGTCGACCGCATCGGCCGCTACACCGAGCGCCAGTTGATCCTTCACCACAACGCAGCCCAGCGCCGAGAACGTCGCAGACGCGCTGATCGGTTGATCGATACCAACCTGGCCATGTGTGGTGGCGATGGTGCCAAGAAACTGCTGAAGGAGTTGAGGAAGTAAACATGCTTCTAAATATTAGATACCAAATTACGGAGGTCGAAAGGGTTGGAGAGCATACATCTCAGCACCTTCAGCGGGATGCCCAGCTGCGCCCAATCAGGATTGTTCGCGAGCCCTGTGGAAAAGGTGCAGCTGCCAACCGGTTCCGGTACTACGGCATTTTCACCGCTCCATCGGATGCGGCACATACTGTCGATGGAATGATGCGGGGGCATATCGTTCGAGAGGTGAACCCGCATTTCAAACCCAAAGCGCTCTACTGGGATGGCAATACTGCGCTCGTATGATCCTTCAGATTTTCAGGAACTCGATATGACCGCAACGCTCTAGTGTATTGATCAACAAAGGTGTTACTGCATGGATGGATTTTGGTTTTTCATGACGGTGTTGTTCTGTACCCCGCAAGGGTGGATAGGCATGTTGATCGCAGCCCTGATTATCTCAGGGCTGAAATAACGCCCTCCGCCCAACCGCTTCACGGCCAAAGACACTTTTTGCCCCCGTTCAAATTACCCTCCGCCTGATCAATGCCACCATCACCTATATCTCTCAGGTGATGTTATGGCCAATAAAGATCTCGAACTCGCACTCCGCATCAAAGCCGACCTCCAGCAGGCGATCCGACAGCTCGGTCAGCTCGACGCGGCGCTGGATGAAACCACTGCCAGCGCAGGCTCTGCCGGCAGTGCCAGCCGCTCGGCTGCGGGTGGCATCGGCTCCCTGGGTGCTTCTACTGCGAATACATCTCGCCAAACTGCCAACGCTGCCAATACTACGCGTCAATATGATGCGGCATTAGATAAGGCTACGGTGTCTGCACGGCAGGCCGATCAAGCCAACCGGCAAGTAGGAGGTGGACTCACCGCTCTGGCGGCCTCTGTCAAAGCCGCTACCTTAACGATTGCCGCGGGCTATGGCCTGAATCAGATTGTCAGTACGGCCGATGCTTGGACCGCCTTTCAAAACCGCCTGCGCCTGGTGACGGATACTCAAGAAGAACTGGGCCAAGTCACGCAGGATGTGTACGGTATCGCACGGTCCACCAGTCAACAGTTGGACTCGACCGCCGCGATCTACCAGCGTTTTGCACAAAATGCTGACCGGCTCAACATCTCTCAGCGACAGACCGCAGCACTGACCCAGACAGTCAGTCAGGCTGTGGCGATCTCCGGTGGCTCTGTTCAAAGCGCTGAAGCGGCCATGGTCCAGTTTGGGCAGGCCTTGGCTTCCGGCGTGCTGCGTGGCGAGGAGTTCAACTCGGTTATGGAGCAAGCGCCGGGATTGGCACAAGCGCTTGCTGATGGCTTGGAGGTCGATATCGGCAAGCTGCGCGAAATGGCAAACGCCGGTCAATTGACCGCTGATGTACTCGTTCAGGCGCTGGAGGCGGCGGCTGAAAGCGTGGCTCAAAAATTTGGGACCCGTGTCACGTTGGTTTCTCAAGCCTCCACCGAGTTGAACAGTGCCCTTACTCGGTTGATTGGTACGCTGAGCGCAAATACTGGCTCCAGTGAAGGTTTGGCTGATGGCATTAAACTGGTGGCAGATGGGGTTGATCGGCTGACTGAGGGGCTGGATATACTGGGTGTGGCGCTGCAAGTGGCATTGATTCTGCCATTTGCACGTGGTGCGGCCGCGCTGAAAGGTTTCTCGGAATCTACACTGGATAATATCGCCAAGACGCGTGCCAACACTCTGGCCGTTGCGGACCATGCCAAAGTGCTTGAAGGCGTAGCCGTATCGGCTAATCGTGCTGCAGTCGCTGAGTTGGAAAAATCCAAAGCCGCTGTTATCAGTGCACAGGCTGAGGTGCGTGCTACAGCAGCTGAAGCCAAACGTACTGCTGCGCAGGCGCAAGCGGCCCGAGGTTTGGGGACTCAAGCCGCTCTCGAAGCAAAAGCCACACAAGCAGCCAATGCGCATACTGCGGCCCAGGCACGACTGGACGCGGCCTTGAAGGCGCGCTCCGCTGCTGCCGGACAGGCAGCCGCTGCAACTGCTACTTTGACGCAGGCGACTCATGCCAGCACAGCCGCAGCCACTCAGGCACGCGTTGCCAATAGCCTGTTCCTGACTACGCTCAACCGGTTGAAGGTGGCCGGTGCAGGCGTTGCTGCTGCATTGGGTGGCCCTGCCGGTGTTGTGGCGGCGGTTGGCTTGCTGGCTGTGTCTTTTATCGATTTCGGTGCTGATGCCGAAGCGGCTACCGAGCGTGTAGACCGGGCACTGGAAGACCTTCAGGCACCGTTGGATAAAACGCTCGCCAAACTGGAAAAGATTTCCAAACTGGAGCAAAACCAGGCGCTGAAAGATATGGCGACTGGCATTGAGAAGATTCAGGATAAACGTACAAGCGCGGCCCAGGAGCTGGCTGGGTTGGCAACTCCCGAGGGTGATACCGGTGGATGGCTGGGAACATCAGGTCGTGCGATTCAGGCGGCTGGTTGGTCTGCCGAAACCAAAGCACTGTTGCTAGAAGTACGCCAAGCTGCGGCACAAGCCTCACAGGGTATGCAGGTTGATTTTGATCAGCTGGGTGAAGCCGTTCAGAACTCAGGTGATCTATCCGAGCAGACAAAAGAGCAGATGCTGGCGCTGATGGTAAGCCTGAACGAAGAAGGCCGAACAGCCGCCGAATTCACAAGCAAGCTGAATCAGCTCAAGGGTGCGCTGGAAGGTACAGGTGAAGTAGCGAAAAGCTTGGCCGCCACTGGCCCATCCGCTGAAGCCTTGAAAGCGGCCGAGCAATACCTGGACGCGCTTCAGCGTCAATTTGATGGGTTGCAGGATTTAAGTGGCCGAGAACAAGCCCTCGCGTTCCTGCGCAAGAACCAGATCGATGTCAACTCAGAGCTGGCCCAGAACATCCTGGCCTTGGCCACCGCCAACGATGCCCTGCGTGAGTCACGCGGTACCAGTGAGGATGACCTCAGCCGCGCTGATCGCTTGGCCAAGGTCAACACCGAGCTGGATAACCAGCTGTCGCGTCTGTACATGCTCAAACCCGAGCGCGAAGCCCAGATCCAGTTTGACCGCATCGAAGAGCAACTGCTGGGCAACAAGATCACTCTGAGCCAGCAGGAAGCCGCTGCCTTGCAGCAGAAGATTGCGCTGATCCAGCAGGCCAACCAGGTGCAGTCCGAGATGGACCGTATTTACACCGCCACCATCGGCGTGCAGACCCGTTACAACGCGGCCCGTCAGGCGGCGGATCGACTCCTGTCACGGGGTGTTATCACGCAGGAGCAGTACAACCGGGAGCTGACCAAAACCCGCGAGAGCTACCTCAACCAGATCGACCCCATGCGTCAGATCAACCGCCAGATCGAAGAGCAGGCCCGCCTGCTCAAGCTGCCTCAGAAGGAGCGCGAGATCGAGGCGAAGATGATCCAGCTGACCAACCAGTTGCTGCGTGAAGGCATTGATCTGCGCAAGGATGAAGCGGAAGCGACAAGGCTACGTGCTGCCCTGGAACGTAATCAGTCCGACGCTGAAGCTTACCAGCAGCGTGAGAGCATTCAGGCGATTATCGAGAGCATGCCGGGGTTCGACCCCTGGATGGATTTCTTTGAAAAGTTCGCCGGCGAGCTGCGCCGCCTGTGGGAAGAAACCGACGGTGCGCTGCTGAGTCTGGCGGGTCGCCTGTATGCCCTCAATTCCGCCTTTGAGGCCGGTGCCCTGACCGCCGAGTACTACAATAACCAGATCGCCCGTCTGAACGTGGAATCAGCCGAGTTGCTGAATACGCTGGGGTTTGGTGACGAAACCACGTTGTGGGTGGAGGCGCTCGGCCAGGTGCTGGATGACTTCACCACCGTTCAGTCTTCGCTGGCAGACATCCTCGGCAGTGCGGCTTCAACTTGGGCAGATGGTTTGGCGGATGGCCTGGCACGGGCCGTAGTCGAGGGCGAAAATCTGAAGGACATCCTGCACAACGTCGCCAAAACCGTGGCCGTGGACATCCTGCGAGCGCTGATCAAGCTGGGGATTCAGTACCTGGTTAACCGCGCCCTGGCCAGTGCGTCGCTGACCTCCACCGTGGCGCAGCAGGTCGCGGCGGCTGGTGCCGTATCCAGTGCCTGGTCACCGGCGGCAGCACTGGCGTCTTTGGCAACATCCGGTGCCAACGCCACCAGTGCCAACTCGGCCATTGTTTCCACCATGGCGCTCACCTCCGGTTTGGCCAGTAACGCCTTTGCCGATGGCGGCTATACCGGTCCCGGTGCCAAGTACGACGTCGCAGGCATCGTGCATGCCGGCGAGTACGTCCAGCCACAAGAACGCATGCGTGAACCCGGCGCCATGGCCTTTATGGAGGCATTCCGCCGCGATGGCATGGCCGCACTGCAACGCTTCCAGGGTTATGCCGATGGCGGTGCTGTTTCAGCCAATGCGCCCTTGGCACAACCGGCCGGTATCGGCAGCACCTTGAAGAACAACGTGGATGTGTTCGTCGGTATGCCTGATGAGTTCGTGCTGAACCGTACCTGGGGCCGCGCCGGTCGTGAACGCTTCTATGTCGAACTACAAGATAACGCCGCCACCGTGCGGCAGATACTGGGGATGGATTAATGCCACATACCATCGGATTTGTTGATAACAGCAACGGTCAGCTGGCGCATTACAACATGCTGCAGGTGATCCGTGATTTTGCCGCCGCCAACAGCTGGCAGGTGTTGCGCTATGACACCACGCTGGAAAACCGGGAGCTGATTCTGAAAGGTGTGGGGTACAGTGGCACCGAAGAAATTTTCGTGGGTTTCCGTACCTATCACAATGTCGACGCCGACTATTACAACCTGGTGGCGGGTGGCTTTACCGGCTACGTACCGGGGAATGACTTCGACCATCAGCCGGGCGCTGCGCTGTCAGGTGTGCCCAGCCATAACCAGCGTGTGGACTACTGGCTGACGCTGACACCCCAGCGGATTGCCCTGATGATGAAGGTTGGCACTCCGGTATATGAGTCGGCCTATGTCGGCAAATGTCTGCCTTATGCGCGCCCGAGCCAGTATCCCTATCCGCTGGTGTGTGGCGGCATGCTGACCGGTGCCGCTGCTACCCGTTTCAGCGAAACGGTGCATGCCGGGTATTTCAAGGGCAACCGGGCCAATATGAAATTGCGCACCAATGATGGCTGGATGCAGCCGCACTGTTATCCCTGGGGTAACGACCTCATTGCCGGTAATGCCATCTCCAGTACCAAAACAAACCTGCGTGATACCGGCGGTATCTATCACCTGCTGCCCATCGAGCTGCATGACAACAGCGCCAATATCTGGGGCACTCTGGAGGGCGTGTTCTATATCACCGGCTTCGATAACGCTGTTGAGAACACCCTGATTATTAACGGCGAGACCTTCGTTGTGGTGCAGGACGTATGGCGCACCGGACATACCGATTACTACGCACTGAGGATGGATACCTGATGGCTTATTACTCTGGCACGGCTAACGATATGACCGCCGTTCGATCTGCCCTTGTTGCGGCCTGTACATCGGAGGGATGGACCTGGAATGCTGGTGAAGAGGTGTTACACAAGGACACCATGTTTGTGCGGCTGCAGTTGAGTGGCGAATATCTGCGACTGCTGGGCCGCACTGGGCTGACAACGGGAGATGCGCCCCATGTGGTGCAGATGGGGCCGTTTACAGGATATTCCGGCACACCCTTGCCAGCATTGGACTGGCCGGTTGGATACGAACTTTTTGTATTCGAAGCCGAGGTGTACTGCATTATCAACTACAACGTGGATGTCTATCAGTGGTGTGCATTTGGCCAATCTACCGTCGATAATTTGCCAGGATCTGGCATGTGGCTGGGTGCATCAGGTAACAAAGCTGCAACTGGATATAGCTACGGAATTTCTATATCGCCTGCTGGTGGTGGATCATCTTATAGCACCAATGTTTTCTGTCCTGCTTTGTTTTGGAGGTCTGGGGGTGGTACTGCAGCAGGCCATGCAACTGAGTCATTGGTATATAGCGACCTGGATACTCATGGTTGGTGGTGGGGCACCACTTACAATTGTTCTAATATTGGTGTCGATGCCCTCAAACCGCTAGTAAACATTCTCCCGAATGACTGGAATAGCGAGGCCATACTACTACCGATACGTGCTTACAAAGCCCGCTTTGAAAACCGCATCAGTCTAATTGCTGACCTTGACCATGCTCGTTACACCCGGCTGGATCATTACACTCCTGGCCAAGTCATCACTATTGGCAGTGATCGCTGGAAGATTTTTCCTTGGTATCGCAAGAATATTACTGGGCGCGATGGATTCAGCTGGCGTGGTAATCATACCGGCACTCTGGGCTGGGCCATTCGTTATGAGGGGCCATGACGATGGTCGCCCTGGCAGGACAGCTCCTTCAGCCAGCCGAAGGTCAGGTGTTTAACACTCACCTGACCACGGATCTGGCGCAATTCACCTGGGTTAATCAGTTTACGCCCAGCCCATTCGCCAACGATACGATCGCGTTACAGCAGACGTGGCTTGTTCAGCACTGGCCGGTAGAAGCCAATGGACGTGCCATCACGGCCCAGGCCATGCGTTGCTTTCAGCATGACTACTACTATCGCATTCACGTCGCGCCGCAAGTGTTGGATCTTGGCAATGTCGTGTCAACCCAGACGCAGCCGGTCTATGTATGGAATGCGCACCTGGAGCCCAAGACGCTAACGGCCATTATAGGGCTGGATGAGGGGCTGGAGTTACGCGATCAGCCCGAGCCGCCTCTATTGTTCCAGCCGCTGCAGGAACGGGTCTATCAATTGGCGGTGACCACAGAAGGCTCGCCGGTACTGGATATAGGGCTGGTGTGGCAGTTCAGCCATGGCGAACTGCCGGGGCTGCATTTGACGGCGCGTCGTATTATCGCCTGGTCATTTATCCCGAATTGGCGCGATGGTGTGAACGAGCAGCTGGAGTGGCTGACCGATATCCTCGCCTCCGAAACGCTGGCCGAACAACGCCGGGCTTTGCGGACCAGCCCGCGCCGCCAACTATCAGCCCCAGTTCTGGTAGAAGGCACCCAACGTCAGCACTTTGATATGGCGCTGTTCGGCTGGGGCAATCGTATCTGGGCACTACCGATCTGGCCGGATATCCAGATTACTTCAGTACCCGTTCCGATTGGTGCGGTGCGTATCGAGTGCGAAACCGAGCATCGCGACTTTTACGAGGGCGGACTGGCCATGCTGCAAAGCCTGGAAGGTGACGCTTATGAAGTGGTTGAGATCGATACGCTGGATGCTGCTGGGTTAAACCTCAAACGCGAGACTCAGCAAGCTTGGCCTGCCGGTACTCGTTTGTATCCCGCCCGGCCGGCATTGCTGACCAGTCAGCCGGATGTTCGTCGCCTCACTGATACGGCGATGAAGGCTGAAGTGGAGTTCCTGATTCAGGAAGCCAACGACTGGCCCGCGTTGAGTGTTGAGGATCTGCCGCAATACCGTGGCTGGCCAGTGCTGGAAGAGCGCCCGGATGAATCCAAGGATCTGACCCATACGCTGGAGCGCCTGACCACAACACTTGATAGCCGGACCGCCAAGCCGCTGGTGACCGATATCGGTAGGCAGCCAATGCCCGTAATGAAATGGCGTTGGCTGGAGCTAGGGCGTGCCGAGCGGGCGCGGTTCAGGTCCTTGCTGTATACCCTCAACGGTCGTCAACGGCCTGTCTGGGTACCTACCCATGCAGATGATCTGACTCTGACAGCCATTGTGGTGGATACGGGCCTGTCGCTGGATGTGGTGAATATCGGTTACAGCCGCTTTGCACTCAACGCCGTGGGACGGCAGCACATCCGCATCCAGTTACGCAATGGGCAAATCTTTTACCGAAAGATCACCACCGCAAGCGAGTTGAGCCCAACCCTGGAGCGTCTCTCCATCGATCAACCGCTGGGTGTGCAGATTGCCCCCGAGGACGTTTATCGTATCTGTTGGTTGGTGTTGGCGCGCAGCCAGTCGGACAGCATCGAGATCCATCATTTGACCGATTCGGAAGGGGTGGCCTCGGCCAACCTGACTTTCAGAGGAGTACGCGACGATGAGCTTCAGTCAGCTTGAATCCTCCCTGGACCAGGGACAGCCGGTGCGTCTGTATAGCTTTAGCCGCGGCGTGTTTCGTTGGTTGTACTGTACAGCGGAGCGGGATGTCACCGTGCAGACGCAGACCTTTCGTGCGGTATCCGGCGGCATCAGCGACAGCGGTTTGAAATTGTCTGGCGAAACTCGCTCGGACACGTTGACTATCACTGCCCCGGCCGACCTCAGCGTGGCCCAACTGTATCGCTCCTTTCCGCCCAGTGAGCCGGTAGGGCTGTCGATCTTCGATATGCACTATGGCGATGATGAGGCCCGGCTCAGCTGGAGCGGCCGTATCAATACCGTGCAGTGGGCAGCGCTTGACCGATGCCGCATCAAATGTGTGACTCGTGAGTCCGAAATGGGTGAGCCCGGCCTGACAGATGTCTACATGCGCACCTGCACGGCCGTGTTGGGCGATCATCGCTGCCGCGTGGATATGTCGGCGCACCGGCTGGAAACTCTGGTGCAGTCGATGGATGGTCAATCCATCTACAGCGGCGCGTTTGAGGCCTATCCCGATGGTTGGTTTACCGCCGGTTATATCGAGTGGCCAATCGGCAATGGTGAATTTGAACGCCGTCACATCGAACGCCACATCGGTAGTCAGTTATCCCTGATGGCCGGCACGGCCGGGGTGCCTTCTGGGCTTACCGTGCGGATCTATCCCGGCTGTGACTTCATGGCACAAACCTGTCGCGACAAATTCAACAATGACGCCAACTTCAGGGGTATCCCGCATTTGCAGGGTGAAAGTCCTTTCGATGGCGACCAGGTCTGGTAGGAGGAAAGTATGTGGCCCGTTCTCATCACACTGGTAGCTTCGTTCGCCATTATGGTGGCCTTGGCACCCAAACCGGCAAAGCCCAAGCCTGCCGCACTGGAAGACTTCAGTTTCCCCCAGGCAGAAGAAGGCACGGCCCAGTCAGCGGTATTTGGTCAAGTTTGGACAAAGGGCTGGATGGTGCTAACTGTCGGCAATTACCGTACCCGACCGATTAAGTCAGGAGGAGGTAAAAAGTGATAATCACGATTGATGACCTCCATCGGGTGCCAACCTGGAACGGCCGTCAAGGTTACTGTCACTCACAATCTCGGGCCTTCTTTAAGCGACATGACTTGGATTGGCTCGACTTTGTGCGTAATGGCATTGACGCGGATGTCCTACTGAAGACAGGCGATGCCTTGGCGGTTTATCTGGTCGAATTTGTACGGGGTGAAACGGATGGGCGGTAGCAGTAAAGGTGGCAAGGTCACGGTTGGCTACCGCTATTACTTCGACATTCACATGGGGCTGGGTATGCCGATTGATGAGCTTGTGGAGATCCGGGCCAGCAAGAAACGGATCTGGCGGGGCTCAGTGACCGATAATCAGCAAATCCACCTGAACGCTCCAAAGGTGTTTGGCGGTGACAGTGGTGAGGGCGGTATCGATGGCACTCTGGATGTCATGTTCGGTGAAGAAAACCAGAGTGTGCTGCCCAAGTTAGCCGAAATGCTGGGCGGTGTTGTGCCCGCGTTCAAAGGGATCACAACCGCCTTTTATTCCGGGCTGGTCACCAGCATGAACCCGTATCCCAAGGCATGGGAGATCCTGCGCCGGGGTGGCAATCGCCTATGGGACGGCGAAGGTGCCTGGTACCCCGAAAAGCAGTTCATCTGGCTGGCGGATGGCGAGATCAAGGCGATGAACCCGGTCCACATCCTGTATCTGGTGCGTACGGGCTCTCGTTTCAGAGGCTGGCCCCGTGCCTGGATGGATGATACTGCCTGGCGTGCAGCCGCTGACCGCTGTTACAACGAAGGGTTGGGCCTGTGTCTAGAGTGGAAGCGCTCTGACTCGTTCAAAAGCTTCAGTGACACTATCTGTGCCCATATAAGCGCCGAGATCTTCGATGATCGCCGCACCGGGTTGGTTAGTATTCGGCTGTTGCGGGATGATTATGACGTTAACCAGTTGCCGCTGTTCGATGAAGACTCGGGTCTGCTGGAAGTGCTTGAGGATGAAAATACCGCCGCTGACGAGATCCCCAGCGAGCTGATCGTGCGCTATGTTGATGCGATTAACGGCGAGAGCAAAACGGTGCGAGCGGTGAATGCGGCGGTCGCGGCACGTTACCGGGGCCGATCGACCGAGACGGTTGAGTATCCAGGATGTCCGACTGGTGAAATCGCTGGGCGCTTGGCCGAACGTGATTTACGCATCAAAACCTCGGGCCTCAAGCGGTTCAAAGTGGTGCTGGATCGCCGGGCACGAGATATCAATATCGGTGAGCCGTTCCGCATCAGGTCTCTGCGTCGTGGGATTGAACAGGTGGTGGTGCGGGCAGGCAAGATCGAGGATGGCACCTTACTGGATGGTCGTATCACCATCACCGCACTGCAGGATGTGTTCGGCTTGCCCAGCAGCAGTTATGTTGCCGTGCCGCCCAGTGGATGGGTGCCACCGGATAGAACGCCCGCACCGATCACTCACCGGCGACTGCTGGAGGTGCCTTACATGGATCTGGCTGCGCGTCTGGACCCGCCCAACTTAGCTCTGGTGGACCCCAGCGCCGCCTGGTTGGCATCGGTTGCCGTAGCCCCCAACGATCAATCACGCTCTTACACGCTGACCACCCGTGTTGGGGGTAGCGGTGAGTTCATCGACAGCAAGACTGGCGACTGGTGCCCCAGCGGGCTGCTGACGTTAGCGATCGACAAGCAGGCCACCAGTATTCTGATCGGCTCACCGAGCTGGCTGGATATTGTCGAGGTTGGCAGCGTAGCTCTGATCAATGACGAAGTGGTCCGTATCGACGCACTCAATCCTGCCACCGGGACTTGCACCATCGCCCGCGCCTGTGCCGACACCGTTCCTCAGCAGCACGCGGCAGGATCACGCATCTGGTTCTATAGCGACAATGCGGTCAGTGATGATGTTGCCTACTCAATGAACACCACGATGGCGGCCAAGCTGCTGACCAACACTAGCGAAGGTCAGCTGGACCCCAGTCTGGCTGCAGTGGACAGCCTGCAGCTGCAGGGCCGCCAGGGCCGTCCCTACCCACCGGGGCAGTTCCAGATAGGTGGACAGTTCTACCCAGCCAGCATTACTGGTGACGTGGCAGTGTCTTGGGCACACAGAGACCGTCTCGGCCAAGCCGATCAAGCCATCGATACATTATTCGGATCGACAGGTCCGGAGCCCGGTACAACCTACGTCGTCCAGCTACGACGCGCCGACAACCAGACCCTTCTGACCAGCGAATCAGGCATTACCGGCACCTCGACCGTATTGGCTACCGAATATGTCGGACTGGTGGTTGTTGAACTGTGGTCCGTCAGAGATGGGTTGGAGTCGATGCAGAAGCATCAGCACCAGTTTGAGCGAGTAGACGTTTAGTAGAAAGGCAACTGAGTCTTGAATTCGAGGTGAGAATTTGAAACTCAGTTGCCCATTTTGTAAGTATTTATTCCAGCCAATTATCGCGCAGATCCGCTACGAATATCGCGCCGCGCTACACACAACGCAAAAAAAGGCCACCCGAAGGTGGCCTACTCTCATTCAAGAGCCAAG